>Ga0210040_10000102_pt1 | contig 174116 bp, 137 predicted proteins | sample CryGeyCG12114_NA_FD_185462 | JGI IMG/M metagenome (GOLD analysis project Ga0210040, IMG submission 185462) | Groundwater microbial communities from aquifer - Crystal Geyser CG19_WC_8/21/14_NA (SPAdes) (version 2) | ecosystem: Environmental > Aquatic > Deep subsurface > Groundwater | place...
CGTAGCGCCAATGGTACTGCCGTCACACGCGGGAGAGTAGGTAGCCGCCAATCCCCTTATTCACAAAGCCCCCTTCTATATATAGATCGGGGCTTTTTTGCTTTAATGGAGAATGAGGAGGATTGAAAGAGGGGTATAAGGCAGATAATGGTTATTTAGCTTATCCCAACCGAAATACCAACCCTACTCAGACCCCCTCAACAGCCGCTCGTAATCCCCTACCGTATCGATATCAATATAACCTAAATCAAACGAAATAGAAACTACTGCATCTTTAATGCATCATCATTAGTGATAATAAAATGCAAGCCCGCATTTTATGCAGCATGCTTGAACTTTTGCTAAGAAGGGAGTTAAGGTTATTTAAAAAATTGTTTAGATACATCAATGGTAGTTAAGTTGGGTTATTTATTTCATACCAACTACTACATAGTTAAGAGTATCAAGATTGAGATACGCAACAGCTAGATTTTGAATATCAGTAGGAGAGGTATTTTGGAGCATATTGATGTATTCGGAATAAAAGTTTTCTGGTAGGTTCTTTAATACTATTGTCTTGTACTTATCAGATTTATCAAAAATAGTAGTGGATTCATTGACGAATTTACCGATAGTATAGGTTTTTACCGTATCTAATTCGTCGGATGATATTAGTTCTTCTTGTAACCTGGTTATTTCCTTGTTGATTTCCAGTATAGTTTCTTCTGTATTCTGGAAGTTAACATCTGTTCCGATATAAAATAAAGTATCTAATTCTTTTAACGACAAGGTAGAAAAAATACCGTATGTAAAACCTTTCGCTTCTCTAATGTTCTTCATTAACCTGGAACCAAAGTAACCACCTAAAATCTTGTTTAGCAACGCTAATTTAGGATAGTCCCGGTGCTGCATTAACGGCCACGACTTGCCAATTCTAATAGATGATTGTAACTTTTCTGGTCTTTCTAAAAACTTATAAGTTTCGCACGTAGGTATTACTTTATACGCTTCAGAAGTTGTAGAACTCGAATTATTTTGGTTAAAACCTTCTAATATTCTGTCTTTATGCTTATTAGAAATATCACCGGTTAGGAAAAACACTGCTTCCTTCAAGTTATAAAATTGCGAAATAAATTCCTGTATATCTTTTTGCGTAACCGAACTAATATCTGACGCTTCTTGACCTGCTACATAAGGATGGTTCTCACCATAGATGTTTTTAGTTAGTAAAGTAGTAGCTAAAGAGCTATTCTTTTCTTTTTCTATAGCTATATTTTGTATCGTTTTTTGCTTTAATAGGTCCAGTTCTTTTTCCGGAATAGTAGGATTTGATACAACTTCAACAACTAAAGGAAGTAAATCTAAGAAATGCTTGGACAGGCAATATAGGGTAAGGGATACCCGATCAAAACCTTGGCTGCATTCGAGTGAAGCACCGTAATAGGCTATTTGATCGGCAATTTGTTTGGCAGAGTACTGCTTACTGCCTTCTAAAAGCATTTTAGCCGCTAAATAAGAAACGCCTTTTTTAATCTCGTATCTCTTACCCGCTTTAAAAACAATCTCGAACTTTATTACTGGTTGATTCAGCCCTTTTAGAACATGAAGTTCAGCATTATTAGAAAACTTGATTATTTCAGCAGTAGGTAATTGAAAAGAAGTTACCGGATGTATTTCGGGCGCAACAGATCTTATAAGCATGCCACAAAGCGATTTATTCTTCGAAATTAAAAGATAAGGTAAAGCGTAAAGTGTTAGCTAATGGACTACTGGTGTTAGAAGCCAAATAAGCCGCATTAATGCCTATTCTTTGGTATTGTAGCCCTAAGCCTAAACTCAGGTAATGTCGGTCACCTTTGTTAGGGTTTTCATAAAAATAACCTAAGCGGGCAGCAAAAAGATTGTTGTATACATATTCCAAGCCGGTAGATATAGATACTTCCTGCATTTCTTCCGAAAATCCACCTCTGGCATCTCCAAAAGAAGTGAAAATCCCTTTCGGAACACTTATATTCTCGGTTGTATTATTGTCTATTTTAGAAGGAACTAATAATTTATTACCATCTACGGCTAAAGTAATTTTATTATAAGGATCGAAATTCATGGTAAAGGCCGTTCCTAAGCGTAAGTTCGTCGGAATAAAATCTTTCCGGTCGGCATTGGTGTAAGCTATTTTGGCACCAATGTTCGAAATATTACCTCCCAGAGCTAAGTTATAATCCCGGCCACCTATTTCCAGGTCTTTGGTATAATATACCCCAAAATCTACTGCTCCGGAGTTACCGGCTCTATTATCATTATAACCTTGCGTTAAGTTAGAATGAATAAACCGTGCGGCCACGCCTAAACTGAAATTCTCACTTAATTGCTGACCATAACCCACATCAAAAGTATATTCTTTGGGATTGATTAATTGTTGCGGGTTGCCATTTGTATCGGTAAACTGAATATCACCTAAATCAAAATAACGCATAGCACCGGAAAAAGCCGCCCGGTCGCTCACTTTGTAATAGCCGGATAGATAACTTAAGGCCATATCATTTATACCGATATTCCGCAGCCACGGCGAATAAGATATACTGCCACCGTATTTATTCTGCAGAAAACCCAGTTTTGCCGGGTTCCAATGTAAAGAATTTTCGTCCGGCGAAGTAGCTACGCCGGTTTCACCCAAAGCAGCACCCCGGGCATCCGGCGATACCAGCAATATCGGAACAGCAGTGGTAATGGTATTCAGACCTTCCCGTCCGATAGGATCATCAGTTTGCCCCCAGGAAATAACCGGGATAGCCATTGTACAAGCAAAAAGAAAAGCTGCTTTAATTCCGGAGAATTTGTATTTCATAGTGTAAAAAGGTTTAATGCGCTAAATATAGTAATATTACTTGAACAATAGTAGCTTATTTATCTCCTGCGTCTCTAATCCATTCCCTTTAGAACGGACAATAACTCGGTACAAGTATATACCATTCGTTAATAAATTATTTTTATCATCCCGGCCATTCCAAACTATCTGAGGCAAAGTTAAATCTATAGCCATTTTCTGATAATAAATCGATTTGACCAGCTTTCCATCGACTGAGTAAATATGTAATTCGATATCTAATTGATCATTCGTTTGGTTATGGTCGAAGGTAAAAGTAGTTTGGGTTACTACCGGATTAGGATAATTTTTTAAGTTAGAAATTTTTAGTTCCTGTTCGTCGGTAACCGTAAAAAGTAAATCTGCTTCCGCCGAATTATTATAATTATCCCAAGCTTTTAAAGTTAATTTGTGCGAGCCTAGACTTAGATCTTGCAAGCTGTATCTTATATCACCAGCCTGGAAGTTATCCGGGTGAGAAGCGTAAAAATCATTCAGAATGATTGCTTTAGATTTATCACCGTCTAAATAGGCGGTAATTTCGTGACCAATGCCCGCGTTTGAAGTATTGATACCACTCTCATCATACAGATGGGCAATTAAGAGCGGACTTCTACCCATTAAGCCACCCGCTATAAAAGATTCGTCATCCAGAACCAACCTGATTTGTGGTGGGCGGTTATCGTTGGTAGAATTTTCCTCGGTTCCGGCCAGAATAACCTGGTTGGTGTAACCATGGCCATCGGTTTGGGCATTGTAAGCATACAAATATACCTGGCCTTGCCCCGCCTGATAGACAATATCTTTGGGTACCACAAAATTGATCTGCCATTTTCCGGCTTTAACGGTGGCAGTGCCGTCGAAAAGAATATTATCTTTTATTTCGATGTCCGTTATGGGGCTGTTTTCGTCGCCTAAGGTTTTTATTTTTTTTGATTTATCGTATACTGTAATATGAATAAGACCATCAAAATCGGCTTTAGCTACCTCGGTACTTTCCGTAACGATGCCGCGGAGGCTTACTTTTTCGAGCGCTTTTAAAGTATCTGTGGCACTTGCCAATGTAGGACGGTCGTTGATATGTGTGATAGCAGCGCTTAAACTGGGATAAGCCAAGCGCTGGGAAGGATCGCCGAGTAAAGCAAAATTGCGGTTGTTCAGGTTAGATTGGCTATTATTTTTGGTTTTGCGCATGATATCTCCTAAACGAGGCAACCCGGCATTTATGGGCTCGAAAGCCGCTAACATAAAATTGCGGTTAAGTACCCGGTTGCTGCTGGCAAATACTGGCCGGGTAGTAGATATCAAACCAATGGCTCCTCCTTTGGTATTTAAAAGCGCAAACTCAGCACCTGAATTTCGCCGGGGATCATCGTATCGCCCAAATTCACAAGTTGCAGTCAGCAGGAAAGTAAGTTTATCGTAATTTTGCCAGCCGGCAATCTGGGAAGCCGTTACGATTTGTTCGTTTGTAAGCCAGGTTTCGTTACCGTGCCCGGTGTAATTAGTAAAAAGGGAACCTTGCTCAACGGCGTGGTTCACTTCCTGGGTGGTTATTGGAGAACGTTGGCCGCTGGGTTGGTTTTCTTGTTTAAATAAATCCAGGTATAGTTTTTTAACGAGATAGGCGGGTTGTTTTTCCTTTAACAGATCGGCTAAACTTTCGGCATCGCGCAAGTGTTCGGCGTTGTCGCCATCGTCGGCAATTAAAGCAATTTGGTTGCGCCATTTGCCAAAACTAGCGGGGCTATCGTAATGGATAATTTTTTTTACGATGGTTTCTGCCTCGGCGGCAGTTTTAACGGGTAATCGGCCAATACCAATATCTACATTTTCCGGGGTACTGAAAATTTCTTCGCTCCACAATCCTTCGCCACTATCTAGCAAACCATAATAATCTTCGGAAGAATACGTCTTGAGCGGGTCTAAAGACTCCCGCGATTCGTAAACCGGTACAAAATTAGTGTTATTTAAAGTACGGGCATTTATAGACTGGAAATCGGATTTATAATCGAAAGAAGCATCACCCAACAATAAAAGGTATAGTACCGCTTCGCCGGCTTTTTTGCGACGTTGGTAAAGCATTTTCATAAAATCCCGGATGGCGGTAACATCCTGCGATCCGGATGAAAATTCGTTATAAACCTCCGTGGTAGTTACCACCTTTACCTGTAAATAATCGTGCTCCCGCCGGTGTTGGGCCAATTTCTCCGCAGCCGTTTTAAACAGCGGGTGCGTTAAAATGAGTAAGTCCAGATCTCCGCCAGCATTAAGCCCGTGCAGGTTTTGGTTATTAATGCGGCTCGCCGCGAATGGTTTGGGAAAATCAGTACCTTTAAAAACGACATACTCCCGTAAAGAATCGGTTTTGGCGGTAAAGGCGCCCAGGTTATTGGTAATCTGCAGCGGCAGCGCCGTAGCGCTAGTGGCATTGGTAATATCCCAAACCTGGGCATCGGCGCTTATATCGGTAATCTTAAAAGTAGCCGGCGTAAAATTACCTAAATGCTGCAGCGACCGGAAAATAGTTTGATTATTAATTAATTTTAAGCGACGCTCCGCTGTAATTTCTAAATAATCGAGGTAACCAACCGCCGAAGACGTACCCTGCAGGTTGTAAGTTAGATTTACCTGTAAGGTGTTGGAAGTAAGGCTAGTACCCGGTATTGAAAAGGTTTGCACTTTATATTCTCCTTCGCGGTGGTAATCGTGTTTGCCCCGGCCAAAAAAAGACTGGGTGCCCAGCATTGTTTCGTTAGCTTTGATTTGAAAAGAACTGGCTTTCTCGGAATTGCCTACCACCGCCGATGTTAAGGAAACAGAAGTACCGGGTACTAAATCAGGCAGGGGAAAATTAAAATTACGGAAAGAGGTAAAGTTATTGAAAGTTTCGCCGTACCAGTTGCGCCCCGATTGCAGCAGGTTTACCAAATCTTGCTCGTAATAAATATGGTCGTGGTAGGTTTCGATGGTGTTGGTAGCATTAGTTAGTGCCGGCTGCCGCTGCACTCTTTTACCCGGCGTATTGCTCACCGATAAAAAGTAATAAGCGGTATCGGAATAAATATTGAGCTCGTGGGTGAACCGCCGGGAAGTTGAATTCCAGTGCCAGGTATGCGGGCCAGGGGCATAAAAAAGAATGTAATCGGTATTATCAAATTTCCCGTCCGCTTCTCCCGGCACATAAATAGCATTTTCTCTTAAATCATCCGGGCGAAAAATATGGTTGGGTTGGGGAAGCATCTGGCCACCATTGCCGTACAGTTTAATCTGGCGGGGATCAATACTTTCGGGTGCCAGCCCCAGGGTTTGTAAAAAAGCTTTATCTAACTTATAAATGCCCGGGCTGGTAATGCCAATTTTATACCAGTTGCCGGTGCTTAAAACTGATTGGGAAGTATGGGACGGTACTGTTGGGGTAGGTACTAGTTGCGCCCAGCCGGTAAGGCGCATAGAAAAAAAGAAAAAGCATAAAAAGTAATAAGATAAACTTTCACGCATAATACCAGCAATATAATAAAATAACCTTGCAACATTTTCAGTAACAAGGTTATATAAATCTGGGTTCAACAGCCATTTTACTTAAACTGTTTAAAACCTATATTATTTTAGCCAGCGAGTTTAATTTGTTTCGAGCCGGTAAGTATAAGACTCCATAATCAAATTTGCAAGCAGCTTTTTACAGGCTTGTTCAATTTTTTCCTGGGCTACTTGCTCGTTTTCCGCTTCCAGTTCCAGGCGAATGTGCTTGCCAATGCGTACATTTCCTACCTGAGCTAAACCCAGGTGTTCCAGTCCCAGCATCACGGCTTTACCTTGCGGGTCTAATAATTCTGGACGGGGCATAATATCTATTTCGGCAGTAAATTTCATAAAAAGGTTAGTTATAAATAGCTAGTTTTTGGGATATGCAAACACGGATAAAAGTACATATAAGACGATTATGACCGGAATAGCCGCAAATTTAAAAATAAACAGCAATGGTACAGCAGTTAAAAGAAAAATAAACCGTACGGCATTGTCTTTCCACTGCAGGTTTTTAAATTTTAAAGCAAATAAAGGAATTTCGGCTACCAGCATATAGCTTAAAACCACCGATAAGGCCAATAAAACATAAATATTAAGAATATAGCCGGACAGATTGAAACTATCGGCTGCTAAGATTAAAGGCAGAGAGGCGATAAATATAGTATTAGCCGGCGTAGGCAAGCCAATAAAAGAAGAGGTTTGCCGGGAATCAATATTAAATTTGGCTAAGCGCAAAGCGGAAAATATAATAATAATAAAAGCGGCAAAAGGAATAATTTCGGCTTGAAACAAAGAGGTATTGGGATCAGCCATGGCACTTTTATGCATTAGTTTATACATAATTACGCCGGGCAAAACCCCGAACGAAACCATATCGGCCAGAGAATCTAATTGCTTGCCAATTTCGGAGTAAGCGTGCAGCAACCGAGCTACAAGGCCATCCAGAAAATCGAAAACAGCCGCTACGCCTACCAAGTAGGCGGCAAACTCCAGGCTTCCCTGGTAAGCCGCCAGAATGGCTACACAACCGGTAAACAAGTTAAGGCAGGTAATAAAATTAGGAATACTTTTTTTCATATAAATAAATATAGGGCAAGCAAGAGGAGCAGGCAGTTGGTGCGCAATACTAACGTAAAAAAGGATTGGATATCTTCTCTTCTCCAATGCTGGTACCTGGCCCGTGACCCGGATATACTTTTACTTCGTTGGGCAAAGTAAATAATTGGGTCCGGATACTTTGGATCAGGGTATTCAAATCTCCACCCGGTAAATCAGTACGACCAATGCTTTGTTTAAAAAGTACATCGCCGCCGATGCACACTTTAGCTTCTTCGTTGTAAAATACTACGTGGCCCGGCGCATGGCCGGGGGTAAATAAAATTTTTAACCGGGTATTTCCAAAGGTTATTATTTCGCCTTCTTTTAAATAAGCGGTAGGCTGCGCCGGTTCATAAAGCGGAAATCCGTAAGAGGGCGCATAAACCGGTACGGCTTGTAAAGTAGGCAAATCAGCAGCGTGTATTAAAAACGGTACCTGGTACGTATCTACTACAAACTTATTTCCGAAAACATGATCGATGTGGCAATGGGTATTTAACAGCGCCGTTACTTTGAATTTCTTTTCCGTTATAAAAGCGGCTAATATATTTTGTTCTTTTTTGTCGTAACAACCCGGGTCTATAATAACGCATTCGTTAGTTTCGTCGTGGAGCACGTAAGTATTTTCGGAAAAAGCATTAAAAGTAAAACCAGTAACTAACATAGTCTGTAAAGATGCGGATGGCAAAATCAAATTTTCGCTTAAAAGTACAAAATAAGAAAATACTTCTGTTAAATTGTCCGGATGATTTACGATTACCTTTTAGTAGGCCACGGCTTGGCCGGTAGTATATTGGCGCATACCTTATCAGCGGCCAAAAATAAAATTATGGTATTAGATCAGCCGAAAGCCAATGCGGCCTCGCAAGTAGCGGCTGGTCTGATGAATCCGGTAGCTGGTAAACGCTTCGCCAAATCCTGGTTGGCTGATACCTTAGTACCTTTTGCAACGCAGTTTTACGAAGCAGCAGAACAAATCTCCGGCAATAAATTTTTTCACCTGAAGCCGATCTTAAAACTTTTTTCTTCGGTAGAAGAGCAAAATACCTGGATGGGCAAAAGCGCCGGCCAGCCTTACGGCGAATTTATAACCGAAGTATTTACTTCCTTGCCGCCTTCCGAAGAAATAAACCAGGAGCAGGGAGGCATTGTAATTAGTAAAGGCGGCTACCTGGATGTGCCTTTGTTTTTAGAAAGTTTGCGCCGGATCAGATTAGATAACCAGGAAATTCTTACCAAAAATTTTAGATTTGAGGCCCTGCAGATCCAGGATTTTGGGGTACAGTACGAAGCAATAAAGGCCCGGCAAATTATATTTTGTGAAGGTTACCAGGGCGCAACAAATCCTTTTTTCAGTTGGCTGCCGTTTTCTTTAAATAAAGGCGAAATTTTGGATATTAAAACCGACTTTTTACCTCCGGAATATATCTATAACAAAGCCGTTTACGTTTTAGGCTTAGGCGAAAACCAGTGGCGGATAGGTGCTACCTACAACTGGCGGCAGGTAGATGAACAGATAAGTTTGGAAGGGCAAAATGAATTAGAATTAAAGTTAAAAAGTCTAATTAAAAAGCCTTTTACTATCACGCATCAAAAAGCGGGTATCCGGCCCGCCGTACGCGACCGCCGTCCGCTGATCGGAACCCACCCGGCTTACCCCAACGTGAAAATTTTTAACGGCATGGGGTCGAAAGGTGTGATGATGGCGCCCTACTTAGCCCATCATTTTGGACGGGTTTTGCGCGGCGAAGAAGAATTGATTTCGGAAGTAAATATTTCCCGTTATTTAGCGTTATACCAAGAGCATTAATTATACCATGATAAGATTCTACCAGCGTTTTTTCGCTCCTGCTATATTTTTGAGCGTGCTTTTAGCTTGGGGGCTGCCCAACAGTGCCGTACAAGCCCAGATAAATCCGGAGCCGTTTGGCAAAAATCGTATTCAGTATAAAAAGTTTAACTGGAAATACGTAAGTACCCAAAACTTCAATGTTTATTATTATGATGGCGGTAAAACTACAGCTCTGCTGGCGGCTGACTACGCCGAAAAAGAATTAAAGCGCATCACGAGCATCATTGGCTATTTCCCTTACGCCAAAACCACTTTAATTTTATATAGCTCCGTTGCCGATCTTAGACAAAGTAATATTGGGTTAAACGAAGATATGTACCAAACGGGCGGGGAATCCCTCTTTCTGAAAAATAAAATTGAGCTGGCTTTTGAAGGAGCCCAGACTGAATTTAAAAAGAATTTAAGTTTGCAGGTTAGCCGCTTACTTCTCAACGATATGATGTACGGCGGCAGTTTGAAAGAAGTATTACAAAGCAGTTATATGCTGCAACTGCCGGATTGGTTTTTAAATGGGGCGGCCGCTTACATTGCCGAAGGCTGGAATGTAGAAATGGACAATTTCATGCGGGATATGGTGCTTAAAAATAGAAATAAGAAAGCCGAAGTTATATTTTCGCGCAACCAGCAATTAGCCGGCCAATCGGTTTGGAACTACATTTCGGAGCGGTACGGCTACACTTCTATTCAAAATATCCTGAATCTTACCCGCATTACCCGCGATATAGAAGTAGGCATAGCCAGTAGCCTGAATGTTTCTTATAAAAAGTTTATCCGCGACTGGCAGCAACATTATTTGCAAATGAATACCTTCTCGGAGTCGGAAGGGTTAGTATCGTTGCCGGAGAAAAATCAATTATTCCGGAAAAACCGGCGCAGCTATTTATTTACGCAGCCCACCTTTAGTCCGGATGGCAGAAAGCTGGCTTATGTAGAAAATGACCGGGGTAGTTACGAAATAAAAGTAATGGATATTGCCCGAAGAAACATTCGTACCATCCGGAAAGGGGGGAATAAAACCCCGGATCAGCGAATAGACCTGAAAACACCCATTCTGGCCTGGAAATCACCTAATCAGCTGAACATAATTGAAATAAAAAGAGCAAAGTCTTTAGCTGTTACTCATTATTTCAACCGGGGAAATAATACTTTTATTAATAATTTAAAGACGGCAATTTTCGGTGGTCAGCCCGGCGTTTTGGGGCAGTTTAGTCAGGTGCTCAATATTAATTACTCAGAAGATGGCAAGATGATGGTAATGGCAGCGGTGAAAAACGGCCAAAGCGACTTGTTTTTATTTCAGGGTAACAGCCGGCAGCCTTTCCAGCTTACCGATGATGTGTACGATGAAAAAAATGTTTCTTTCCTGAAAGGGCAAAAGGCTATTGTATTTAGTTCTAACCGTTGGCTGGATACGGCCGGAATTGCTACACTTAAATTAGATAAAATAGCCGATAATTATGATCTGTTTCGCTTAGATTTGGACCAGACCGGTAGTGCGCCCCGCAGAGTAGTGGCTACTATTTCGAATGAATTAGCGCCCATCTCTGAAGATGCCGAAAATATCTTATATATGGGCGAGGAAAGCGGAATCCGTAGTATTTACCGTTATAACCTGGTATCGGGCCAAAAACAAAAAATAACTTCTTTTCTGCAAAACATAAAAGCTTTCGATTACGACCCCGTTAATAGAAGTTTAGCCCTTATCTCGGCAGATCAGAACCGGGAATTTGTTTATTATTTACCGGGTTTTACGCCGGCAGTAGCCTCTACTACTTTTAAAACTGTACGCCAAACTACTTTAGAAGACCGTACATTGCGCCCTGTTAACCGGCAACCAATTGTAACCCCCGCACCAGAAGCAGACGCCAGCCCGGATACCCTGGCCAGTGCTCCGAAAGATAAAACGATTAACATTCGCAACTACGAATTTGAGCCGGAAAGAAATACTACACCCACTCCGCGGGCCAATACCGTAGTAGCCACTCCGGCTGCTTCGACCAATGCCACTGCTATATCCGTTCCTTATAATTACGATTTACGGTTCAGCATGGGTAAGTTGGTATCTTCTTTTTACCAGGATAACCTGATGGGGCTTGGGTTATTAGCAGAAGTAGGAATGGAGGATATGTTTGAAGATCACCGCATTACTGGTGGCGCTTTCTTTAAAACAGATTTAAGTTCCAGTAATTTCTATGCGGTATATACTAACCTGAAAAAACGGTACGACTTAGATATATCATTCCGGAAACAAACCTTGCAATATAAACCTTCAAGTGATATTATATTGCGCTACGCCCGTCAGGAATTTACCCCTGCTGTTAGTTATCCGCTTTCCCATACCATTAGCGTACGGGTATTACCTAAAGTGGTGCATACCCGTTACAGCAGTCTTGGCCTTTACAATTTACCCGAAGGCGATAGTGTTGATTTCTTTGGCGGAGGAGGAGCCGAACTGGTGTTTGATAATTCTGTTTCGACCGGGGTAAATATGAGTGAGGGTACCCGTTTAAAAGCTGGTATCAGTACTTTTAAGGAACTAAATGACAGTAGAAAAAACTTTAGTAAAATTTATTTGGATCTGCGGCATTACCAAAAAGTGCATCGCCAGATAATTTGGGCTAATCGTTTAAGTTATGGTCATTTTTATGGCAACGATCCGAAAAGGTTTATGTTAGGCGGCGTAAATAATTGGTTGTTTAATAGGGAAGACGGCGATAATTCGCCAGTTTTCGATAACCAGACCCGCCCCGCCGATTTATTTTACCAGGAATTTGCTACTCCTATGCGCGGATTTAAATTTAACGCCCGTAACGGAAACAAATATTTATTATTTAATTCTGAGTTAAGGATTCCGGTGGTGCAGTATCTGTTCCAGAATTCAACCTTAGGATCAGGCTTTTTCCGGAACTTTATGCTAACGGCATTCAGCGATATCGGGTCGGCTTACAATGGAGCCAGTCCGTTTAGCCGCAAGAATTCTTACAATACCCAGGTAATTGGTGGTGGCTTAGACCCAAGTGATCCTAACTATGATCCCAATAATACCAATGCCTTCCAGGCTATTGTGGTAAATTATCGCAATCCGTTTCTATTTGGTTATGGGGTGGGAGCCCGGACTACCTTGCTGGGCCTTTATGGCAAATTTGACGTAGCCTGGGGCGAAGAAAACTTTGAACGCAAAGGCCCCCAACTTTATTTATCTCTCGGGTACGATTTCTAAAGAGATTAGTAGTTTATTAAAATAAAAAAACCGCCCTGCTATAAGGCGGTTTTTTTATGAAGATGTAAGTAATTATTTTTAAACAGCTACTGCTGCCAATAAAGATTCAAATATTAGTTTTCCGTCCGTATTACCTAAATCTGAGTCTGCTGCTCTTTCGGGGTGCGGCATCATGCCAAATACATTTCGGCCTTCGTTGCTGATGCCGGCAATATTTTCGAGGCTGCCGTTGCAATTAGTACCTTCTGCAAGCTGGCCTTGGGCATCGCAATAACGGAACATAATCTGCTCCTGTTCATTTAGCTTTTGAAGCGTAGAAGCATCGGCAAAATAACGCCCTTCGCCGTGGGCAATTGGTATTTGATACGCTTGGTTTTTTTGCAGGAGCCGGGTAGGCATTAAGTCCGTGGTTTCGGGCCGAATGTGCACGTTGCGGCAGATAAATTTCTGCTCGGTATTCCGTAACAAGGCGCCCGGCAATAAACCTGCTTCAGTAAGTATTTGAAAACCATTGCAAATTCCCATTACATAACCACCTTTGTTGGCGTGACTGATAACCTCCTGCATAATAGGAGAGAACCGGGCTATTGCCCCTGAACGCAGGTAATCGCCGTAAGAAAACCCACCCGGCAAAACCACAAAATCTACATTTTGCAGGTCATGGTCTTTGTGCCACAAACGGGCAACCGGCTGATGGGAAACAGTTTCTAAAACCTGTATAACATCCTGATCGCAGTTGGAACCAGGGAAGATAACAACACCAAATTTCATACTGCAAAGATAATACTTTATAAACAGAGAAAGTATAAACAGCTAAATTATCCGCGAAAAATAGCTTTATTAAAATACTAGAGTAAGTGGACAAAATTACTTTAAGCTAAACAAGATATTTAATAATTCATTAATTTATAATTACTCACTCATTCACTCATTCATTCACTTATTATGTCATTCCAGTTCTGTCATTCCAGCAGTTAAGAAAAAGTAAGTGTGTTACAGGATAGTGGATGCTATAATATTAATAGCTGTTTACTGATTAAGTCTTACCTTTGTGTTAAATACGCTGCTTATTCTAAACGCATGTTACAATCTATGACTGGTTTTGGCGCGGCCCAGCGCGATGCCGAACAATATAATTTATCGGTTGAGATAAAATCTCTTAATTCTAAGAGCATGGATTTAAGTATCCGCTTGCCCCGATTTTTATCGGATAAAGAGATAGAAGTGCGCAATTTAATTACCAAAAGCCTGATCAGAGGCAAAGTTACGGTAGCTATTGAGTTTTCTCCCAAGAATAAGAGCCAACAACTACGTCAGAGTATCAACCAGGAATTATTAAAAGGATATTACCGGGAATTAGAAAAAGCTGCCCAAGAGTTAGGCGCTCCCACTAACAATTTGTTCCAAATAGCCTTACAGATGCCGGAAGTGCTGCAGCAGGAGCTACCCGGCACAGAAGAGGAAGTTTCGGTGCCCTTAGAATGGCAAGCCGTATCGGAGCTATTACAAGAAGCAATAGCGAATACAGACCAATTTCGGAAGGACGAAGGCAAAGCGCTTACGAATGAAATTATAGCGTACATTGATAAAATCCGGATTTTACTGGCCGAAGTAGACCGGTTTGATCCCGTACGCCTGGAAGCCATCCGGGAACGTATAAAAACTCATTTAAATGAAATTAATTCTTCTGAGAGCTTTAACCAAAGCCGCTTTGAGCAGGAAATGATTTATTTTATCGAGAAATTGGATATAGCGGAGGAAAAAGTGCGGTTAATTAACCACTTACATTACTTTACCGAAACAGTTTACCTGCCCGAACCTACTGGTAAAAAGCTAGCTTTTATTTCCCAGGAAATTGGCCGTGAAATAAATACCATTGGCTCTAAAGCCAACGATGCAACTATTCAGCACCTGGTAGTAGAAATGAAAGAAGAATTAGAAAAGATAAAAGAACAGTTAAATAATATATTATAAATGGTTTACATCCCTTTAAGAGCAATATAAAGTAAGTAGAATCAGGGTAGAAACAAATCAATAAAAGAAAAAGGCCAGACTATTTAGTCTGGCCTTTTTCTTTTATTGATTTGTTTCTATAAAGTTCTTTTTACTTCTTTCTCATCGTAGCCTTCAATAACATCGCCTATTTCCAGGTCATCGAAGTTCTTAATGCTGATACCACATTCAAACCCGGTTCTTACTTCCGCTACATCATCTTTAAAGCGTTTTAAGGCTAAAATATTGCCAGTATGTACCACAATTCCATCGCGTACCAGCCGTATTTTGGTGTTGCGGGTAATGGTTCCATCTGTTACCATACAACCGGCAATCGTTCCTACCTTGGTAATCCGGAATACATCGCGTACTTCTACGTTGGCTACAATTACCTCCTGAACCGTTGGCGCCAACATACCTTCCATGGCGTCTTTTAACTCATTAATGGCATTATAGATAATAGAGTACAGACGGATATCAATTTGTTCCTGCTCCGCTAACTTACGGGCATTAGCCGAAGGCCGAACCTGGAAGCCAATAATAATTGCATCCGAAGCCGACGCTAACAGAACATCTGATTCCGAAATAGCACCTACGCCTTTAGAAAGGATATTTACCTGTACTTCATTTGTCGAAAGTTTTAATAAAGAGTCAGACAAGGCTTCTACGGAACCATCCACGTCACCTTTTACAATAACGTTCAGTTCTTTAAACGAGCCAATAGCTAAACGACGACCAATCTCATCCAGGGTGATATGTTTCTTCGTGCGCATGCTTTGCTCGCGGAGTAACTGCGACCGACTGGAGGCTATTTCACGGGCTTCGCGCTCGGTTTCGTATACCACAAACTTATCACCGGCTTGCGGGGCACCGTCCAGACCTAACACCTGCACCGGGGTAGAAGGACCAGCTTTTTTAAGCTTTTTGCCCCTATGATCGGTCATAGCTTTCACACGGCCGTAATGCGAACCGGCTAACATAATATCACCAACTTCGAGGGTTCCGGTTTGTACCATGATGGTAGAAACATAACCGCGGCCTTTATCTAAAGAAGCTTCAATTACACTACCTACTGCCCGGCGGTCCGGATTAGCTTTTAACTCCAGTAATTCCGATTCCAGCAATACTTTTTCGAGCAAATCCGGAATACCTAGTCCGGTTTTAGCCGATATTTCCTGGCATTGGTATTTACCACCCCATTCTTCTACCAGGATATTAATAGCCGCTAATTGCTCGCGAATCCGATCCGGATTAGCAGCTGGCTTATCTATTTTGTTAATAGCAATTACAATAGGTACTCCGGCCGCCTGCGCGTGGTTTAAGGCTTCTTTCGTTTGCGGCATCACATCATCATCGGCAGCTACCACAATAATAACTACGTCCGTGATTTTGGCACCCCGGGCCCGCATCGCGGTAAATGCTTCGTGACCAGGTGTATCCAGGAAAGTAATCTTTTTGCCAGCATCGGTGGTTACATCGTAAGCGCCAATGTGCTGGGTAATACCCCCGGCTTCGCCAGCGGTTACTTTAGAATTCCGGATAAAGTCGAGCAAAGAAGTTTTACCGTGGTCAACGTGTCCCATAATAGTAACAATGGGCGCGCGTTCTTCCAGGTTTTCTTCATCATCTTCAAAATCATCTTCTTTTTCTTCGTCTTCCGCCGACAAGAATTCTACATCATATCCAAATTCATCCGCAATAATCGTAATGGCTTCGGCATCTAAGCGTTGGTTAATAGAAACGAACATCCCTAATCCTAAACAGATTTTAATGACATCGTTTACCGACACATCCATTAAAGCGGCTAAGTCGTTGGCCGAAATAAATTCGGTCAGTTTCAAGGTTTTCGACTCAGACTGTTCCTGCATTCTGCGTTCTTCGGTAGCATCGGCTACTGCTGAACGCTTCTCCCGCCGGTATTTTGCCCGATTGCCTTGGTTGTTACCTTTACCGCCACTTAAGCGGGCCAGCGTAGCTTTAATCTGATCTTGTATTTGCTTATCGCTTACTTCCGGTTTAGGACCAGTCCCCGGTGCTGCCGTATTTGGCCGGTTATTACCGCCCTGGTTATTTTTATTGAATGTGCGATTACCGCCTCCTGTTTGAGTTTGCGATAAATCTTTCCGGTCGCCGCGAACTACTACCGGCCGGTTATTAGTATCCGGTGCCGCATTCTGCACAATAATGCGCTTGCGTTTTTTCTTATCTTTACTATTGTTATTGCCACCCGCGGCAGTATTGCTATTGGCATTGTTGCCGCTGGCTGGCGTTTGCACGTTCTGACGGCCTTTGTTATCGCCACCGTTATCACCTGGTTTGAAAGGTTTTTTTCCACCGCCGTTTTTAGGACCGTCTTTTGGCAGTTCTATTTTACCCAACACCGTTAATCCGCGCAAAGTGTCGGCCCGGGCCACAATGGTTTCTACGGTTTCTTCCTCGTCGCTATCGGCTGCATCTTGCTGCAACTGAACAGGGGCAGAGGTTTCGGCTACCGGAATTGCTGGTTCTTCAGCAACCGGTTCTGGTTCAGGTGCCGGAATTGGCGCTACTATTGGCGCCGGAGTTGCTGCTACCGGTGCTTCCTGCGGTATAATCTCTGCCGGTGTTTCTACGGGCGCTGTTGGTTTAACTTCTTCCGGTACAACCGGAGATACTGTTTCTGTAACGGGTGTTGCCACTACCGGAGCAGGTTCAGGTTCAGGAGCTATCACAGGTGCCGGAACTTCGGCTACCGGTGCAGGCTCTATTGGTGCTGGCGCTGGTGGCGCTGATATTGGTTCTGTAGTTACTGGCGCCGCTGAAACCGTTGGTTTAGGTTCTGATTTAGGTAACGGTTTGCCTTTGGCATCCAGGTCTATTTTGCCCAGAATTTTAATGCCCGGTAATTTAAAGCCGGTATCAACCCCATTTTCTTCTTTAGCGGTTGGTGCCGGAGCGGGTTCTGTTTTAGGCGCTTCGGGTTTTGGTGCCGGTGTTACCACCGCCGGTTCCGGTTCCCGGGCGCGAATTATTTCTGGCTCAGGCGCAGCATGCTTCTTGCCGATGTTTAATTCGGCAGCTTCAATCTTAGCCTGCACCGAAGATTCAAATGCTTTCATCAGCATACCGAACTGCTCCGATGTTATTTTTGAAGTAGGTTTATTTTCGATATCAAAACCTTTCCCACCCAGAAAATCTACCACCGTAGACGTACTGATGTTTAAGGTTGTTGCTACCTGTTTAAGCCTCATCGTTTTTTCTTCTGCCATGCTCAAAATATGCTGTTTTCTTTTTATTATAATTAAGGCCTGTTATAAAGGACAATTATGGTGTAAATTTAATATTTAAAAATTAATTGCGGTTACTATTTTTATAACAGTAACCGCTTTATTATCATTCCAATTAACTATTTTCGGCATCAAATTCCTGGCGGATGATAGAAAGCAGTTCATCAACCGTTTCTTCTTCCAGTTCTGTACGGCGTACCAAGTCTTCGCGGCTTACCGCTAATACACTTTTGGCCGTATCCAAACCAATGCGTTTAAGTTCGTTAATTACCCAGGCTTCTATTTCATCAGAGAATTCGTCCAGTGAAATATCTTCTTCGTATTCTTCTTGTTCCCGGAATACATCTATTTCCAAACCTACCAAGCGGCTCGCTAATTTTATGTTTTGTCCGCCTTTACCAATGGCCAAAGATACCTGATCTGGTTTCAGGAAAACCGATACCCGGCCTTCTTCTTCGTTTATTTTCATGCTGGTAATCTTGGCCGGGCTCAACGACCGCTGGATGTACAGCTCGAGGTTATCGGTATAATTTATAACGTCGATGTTCTCGTTTTCCAGTTCCCGCACAATAGAGTGAATACGCGAGCCTTTCATGCCCACGCAAGCGCCCACCGGATCAATGCGGTCGTCGTAAGATTCTACTGCTACTTTGGCGCGTTCGCCGGGTTCGCGTACTATATTTTTAATAATAATTAAACCGTCGTAAATTTCGGGTACTTCGTTTTCAAATAAACGCTCCAGGAAAACCGGCGATGTACGCGATAAAATAATCTTGGGCGTGCCGTTCTGGATATCTACCCGGTGCACAACCGCTCGTACAACGTCCCCTTTGCGGTAACGGTCTTTTGATATCTGCTCCGATTTCGGAATAAGCAACTCGTTGTCATCCTGATCTATCAGCATTACTTCCCGGTTCCAGATTTGGTAAACCTCACCCGAAATAATTTCGCCTACCAGATCTTTGTATTTCTGGTACATCAAATCTTTTTCCAGGTCTTTTACCCGTTGAATTAAAGTTTGCCGGGCCGTTAAAACCGCACGACGGCCAAAATCTTCGAGTTTAATTTCTTCGGCTACTTCTTCTCCAATTTCAAAATCAGGTTCTATTTTCTGCGCATCCGACAAAGCAATTTTGTCGTGGTCCCAGATGTCTTCGGAGTTATCATCTACAATTTCGCGGTTTCGCCATATTTCCAGGTCACCTTTCTCCACATTCAGGATAATATCGAAGTTATCGTCAGTACCCCATTTTTTACGGATCATGGTTCTAAATACATCTTCCAGAATACGCATCATGGTAGGGCGGTCAATGTTCTTGAACTTGGCAAACTCCGAGAACGATTCGATCAGAACTGAACTATCCATTTCTTTTTATTTAAATGATATTATAATATTCGATTTGGCAATTTCACTATAAGCAATTTGCACCGGAGTGAAAATTGCTTTCTTGCCCTTTTCTTTTTTCTCTTCCAATAGGGATATACCCTCGCCGGTAACTTCGGTTAGTTCACCCGTCTTTTCGGTACCATCTTGTAAGATAATTTTTAGCTTGCGCCCCACATGACGTTTGTACTGACGGGGATAAATTAAAGGCTGATCGGCACCCGGGGAGGTTACTTCCAGCGTATAACTGGTTTCCTCGCCGTAAGTTTCTTCTATACGTCGGCCCAAGCGGCGGCTAATAGAAGCACATTGATCTATGCTGATGCCGTTGTCGCCGTCGGCAATAATGGTTACTTTCTGTTTTACCGCCGATTCCGATACCTGCACTCCTACAATAAACACATCATTAGCCGGTAAAATTCCGTCTAACAATTTAGTTATATTATCTTTATTAAAAACCATTTTCGGAAAAATTAGAAAACAAAATAGGGGACTGGTGTCCCCTCTCTTCTTTTGTTTACGGTACAAATTTAATATTTTTTTCCTTCCAAAACAACACAGGCTATATATTAGACTAAAAAAAGCAATTCCAGAGTACTTTAGCTTTCTTTAAAGCGTTGGACTAAGTGCTTTAACTTTAATTGGTAAAAAATAAATAGGTAGTTAGTACGAACAAATCAGAATTTGTAAGTTTGCCCTGTAGCTTATTGGAAACGTGCGTAGAAAATTTTCTTTAGGAGTTTATAGCCTGGTCGTCTTGTGGTCAATCCTGGCGCTCCTGTTTATGCACGTACCACCAAAATACTTTTGGCCGGCCGCTTTTATCTCTTTATCCATGCCGGTAGCGTTGGGGCTTAATCTGCTTTTTTTAGTAGTATGGGCCTTTCGCCGTTCGTTAAAGGTAATTTTACCCCTGTTATTCATGTTTTTTTTCTGGGGATACTACCAACGCGGGTTTGCTTTACATGTAAGTCCGGATAAAGAAGCGTTGGCCGTAACCACGGGCAAACTTAGTGTGCTCAGTTATAATGTGCGCATATTTAATACGTATGCCCACCTTCAGGATAAAAATCAAACCTCCTCCAAAGAATTAATTAAGTGGGTGGCTAAAAATCCGGCCGATGTGTATTGCCTGCAAGAGTTTTATAACGATGCTGATTCTAAAGTGTACAATGCAACCAGCAAAATAGCCCGGCAACACGCGAAATATTTTTTCTTGTCGCGGACTTTTGTCAACCGTATTGGTGCCGAGTTTGGGCTGGCCATTGTTTCTAAATACCCGATTGTGGAAAAAGGAACCATTAGTTTCGGCAAACTTACCCAAAATCACGGCATGTACGCCGACATTAAAGTAAACGAAGATACCGTGCGGGTCTATAACTTTCATTTCCAGTCGATGAGTATTGAAGAAAAGCAAATTAAAGATTCTTACAAAGACCAAAACGGATTTAAAACGGAGGGCCGCAATGTACTGCGTCGCTTCCGCAGAGGCTTTGTAAAGCGAAGCGATCAGGTAAATGTTTTATTAGAGCACCTGCAGCAGTCGCCTTACCCGGTTATATTTTGTGGCGATGTAAACGATGTACCTTACAGTTATACCTATCAGCAATTAAATAAATATTATACTAATGCTTTCGTGAAAAAAGGCTTTGGCATTGGCGCAACTTATAACGGCATTTTACCTTTTGTACGTATTGATAACCAGTTTTGCAGCCCCGAACTGGAGGTGCTGGATTTTACTTTACACGACACTATCACGTATTCTGATCATTTTCCTTTAACCGCTTGGTATAAAATAAGTAAAACAGCTGATAGCCGGTAATGCTTGGTCTGTATTTCGGAGCTCATGGAATGAATATTTATAGTATTGCTGCTTTTAATTTTTTACCAGGATAAATTTAGAATTAAAGCATAGTAAAAAGTGAAGTATATGTATAAACCATCCAGCAGAAGATAGCGGCTGTTTTCATCTTACTTAAAATAAATTACTTTTGCGCCATGCAAAACCAATTTTTACTTTATAATACGCTTACCCGCAAAAAAGAAGTTTTTACGCCGCTGCACGCGCCCTTTGTGGGCATGTATGTTTGCGGTCCAACGGTATATAGCAATGTGCACCTGGGCAACGTCCGGACTTTTCTCACTTTTGATATTGTATTCCGGTATTTGCAGCACCAGGGATATAAGGTTCGGTACGTGCGTAATATTACAGATGTGGGGCATTTGGAAAACGACGTAGACGAAGGTGAAGATAAAATTGCCAAGAAAGCGCGCCTGGAAGAATTGGAACCCATGGAAATTGTGCAGAAATACACCAATGATTTTCATGAGGTACTTACCCAATTTAATTTACTGCCGCCCAGCGTAGAGCCATCCGCCACGGGACATATCCTGGAACAGATAGAAAGTGTAAAAGCTTTGATTGAAGCCGGACTGGCCTACGAAGCAAAAGGATCGGTTTATTTTGATGTACAGAAATATAACCAGCACCACCATTACGGCATTTTATCGGGCCGGATTATAGAAGATTTACTCAGCGAAACCCGCGAATTGGACGGCCAGTCGGAAAAGCGGAACCCTTTGGACTTTGCCATCTGGAAAAATGCTTCGCCCGAACATATTATGCGCTGGCCTTCGCCCTGGGGAATGGGTTTTCCGGGTTGGCACCTCGAATGTACTTCTATGAGTACCAAATATCTGGGGCCACATTTCGATATTCACGGGGGCGGCATGGATCTGAAATTTCCGCACCACGAATGCGAAATTGCCCAAGCCGTAGGTATAAACGGGGAAGAACCCGCCCGTTACTGGATGCATACGAATATGCTCACGGTTAACGGCGAAAAAATGTCTAAATCCAAAGGCAATTCTTTTTTGCCAGCGCAGTTGTTTACCGGCGATCACTCGCTGCTGCAGCAAGCTTATAGCCCCATGACGGTTCGGTTTTTTATGCTGCAGGCACATTACCGCAGTACATTGGATTTTTCGAACGAAGCTTTAATTGCCGCTCGTAAGGGGTATATAAAATTGATGAACGGGTTACATGTGCTGGATAAACTGGTTTACCCCACCGAAATGGACGTAAAACCGGATATTGTCGCCGAGTTAGTGAAGCTGACACAAGATTGCTTTAACGGCCTGAATGATGATTTAAATACGGCCCGCACCATTGCTTCCTTGTTTAATCTGCTTAAAAAAATAAATAGTTTTTATACCGGCAATATTAGCTTGGGCAGCATTAGTGCCGAAACCTTTACTTATGTAAAAGAAACTTACCGGGTACTGGTATTGGATATTTTGGGTTTACAGGAAGAAAGTACGGCCGATACCGGCCAATTATTTGGGGTATTATTACGTTTTTACAAAGAAGCCAAAGAAGCCAAAGATTATGCCCGCGTAGACGAAATCCGGGCCGAATTTAAAAAGCAGGGCATCGTAATAAAAGATATGAAAACCGGAGTAGACTGGGCTTATGAAGAATAAAATAATAGGTATTATAAGTGGGGTTGTTATAGCAGCAAACCTGTACAGTTGTGATTTCCGGAAGAAAGAAACGACTACTGCCGAAACCCAAACTGCTCCGGTAGAAACGCCAGCGGCCGTCTCCAATGCTCCTGCCTTTAACCCGGATTCCGCTTATCAATACGTAGCCAAACAAGTCAGTTTCGGGCCGCGGGTACCCAATTCAGCGGCTCACCGGGCCTGCGGCGATTATTTGATTCAGAAGCTAAAAAACTTCGGCGCGCAGGTGCAGGTACAGGAATTTACCGCCACGGCTTACGATGGTAAGAAAATGCAACTGCGTAATATTATTGGTTCTTTTAAACCCGCTGCGGCTAACCGTATTTTACTGGCGGCGCACTGGGATACCCGGCCCATCGCCGATAAAGACGAAGCTAATCCGAATACGCCGGCCGACGGGGCCAATGATGGTGCGAGTGGAGTGGGCATATTATTGGAAGTAACCCGTATTTTGCAAACCGCCCAGAATAAAGCCGAAACCGGAGTAGATATAATTTTCTTCGACGGCGAAGATAATGGCAATCCGGCGGGAGATTCCGGCGAGGAGGTAAGCTGGTGCTTAGGATCACAATATTGGGCCAGGAATAAACATCAGGCGAATTATACCGCTAACTTTGGTATTTTGTTAGATATGGTGGGTGCCCACGGCGCTAAGTTTGCGCAGGAAGGATATTCGCTGGAATATGCGCCGCAGGTGGTAGCAAATATCTGGAAAACCGCTAATCAAATTGGCTATTCCGATTATTTTATCTATACCCAGAATGGTCCCATTACCGATGATCATGTTTATATGAATCAGGCGGGCATCCCCACCGCCGATATTATTGATTACGATCCTACCAGCCCGGATGGTACTTTTGGCAAATACCACCACCGCCACACCGATAACATGGGTATTATTGATAAAAATACCTTGAAAGCCGTAGGGCAAACTTTATTGCAAGTTATTTATAACCAAACCGCTGTTTAGATGCCATCGTAGGTGTAAGCTAAGATAGCTCCTGCGGCAGTAACGGATAATTGCACTTCGCGTCCGCAAACCAGGGCCAGGTTATGCGGTTCGTGGCCGGTCGGAAAGCCATAGCAGATTGGAAAAGCGTACGCTTGTGTATGGTCGGCAATGATTTCGTAAGCCGTTCTGCCAAAAGGTACCGGGTTGTCTTGCATATCCGTCATGTGACCAACTACTAAACCCGTTAGTAGGGCCAGTTTACCCGCGCGTTTTAGCTGTACCAGCATCCGGTCCAGGCTGTATAAATATTCTTCTACTTCTTCAATAAACAAGATCTTGCCGGTATAATCAACATCAGAAGACGTGCCGATGATGGTAACCAATAAACTTACATTACCGCCAACCAACTGACCGGTACCCAAGCCATTCCGGTTAAGCGGGTGAGGGGCAATAAGCGGGTAAAACACCGGTTCCCCAAACAGCACCCGGCGTAAACTTTCTATGGCGTCTTCGGTACCAATTTTAGAAAACAAGGCCGGCATAATAGCATGTATACTTTCGATTTCCAAAGTTTGGATATGACAAAGCAAGGCTGTAATATCGCTAAAACCGATTACCCATTTCGGGTTTTCTTTAAACCTGGAGAAATCAACCAAATCCAGCATGCGGGTAGTGCCGTAACCGCCGCGGGCACTAATTACGGCTTTTATTTCCGGGTTATCCAGCATGGTTTGTAAATCAGCGGCACGTTCGGCATCAGTACCGGCAAAAATATTATATGTGGCCGTAATGGTTTCTCCCAACACTACCTGCAAACCCCAATTATCAAAAGTTTGGATGGCCCACTGGATATCGATTAGGTTAACTTTTCGGGCCAAAGCCACAATGGCTATTTTATTACCAGCTTTTAAAGGTTGCAGCATAAATTAAGCAATAGCCTCTTCTGGTAATGTTTCGATGTTTTCGACTGGGGCCGCCACGGTTTCAACAGAAGATTTAAAATTACCGGTACTTATTAAAAAGGCATCGGCTTGCCGCAGTAAATTCTGGTTTTCCAGCAAATTTTCCAGCTTTACAAAACCAATGATGTACCGGAAATCTTTACCCGCAAATTTTTCGGAGATAGAGCTGAAAGAAATTTGCTTCAAGATATTTTTATCCGCATAACGCAGGTAAACTTCTACTTCAATGTTATCCGAAGATCTTACTTCTATGTGCTGCAAATGCTTTTTATACTCGTATTTGTAACTGTAAGTAAGCGCCGATATATCGGATAATACCGCAGAACCGGTTGGATAGCCACCGGCCCCTTTACCCGAAAAGAATTGTTTTTCGGAGAAGGCAGCCTCTACAATCACGCCGTTGTATTCGTTTTCAACGTTGTACAGGTAGTGGTTGCGGTCAATAAACTGAGGCATCACAAATAAAGTAATCGTAGCTTCGTCTACTTTGCTTACGTGCGGCACCAGCTTTATTTTGTAGCCTTTTTCTTTGGCGTACTGGATATCGTGCTCCGATAAATTTTGGATACCAATGTTGAAAATATTATCCGGATTCAGGAACAAGCCAAAAGCATGGGCCGCAATAATGGTTACTTTATACTTGGCATCAAAACCGCCTACGTCTAAGGTCGGGTCGGTCTCGGCGAAACCTAATTCCTGGGCTTGTTGTAGGGCCAGGTTATAGCCCAATCCTTCGTTGAAAATTTTAGAAAGAATATAGTTGGATGAACCATTAAAAATTCCGCTTACCGAGTACAGTAATTCATTGTCGTAATATTCTTCGAGGGTACGAATAATAGGAATACTGCCGCAGCACGAAGCCTCGTACAATAACGAAACCTGGTGTTTTTCCTGTAAAGCCACCAATTCTTCCAGGTGCTGAGCCACCATCTTTTTATTGGCTGTTACCACGCTTTTTCCGTTTTTCATGGCGGCCGAAACAATGGCGAAGGCTTCTTCGGCATCATCAATCAGCTCCACAATCAGGTTGATATTAGGGTTATTTATTAAATCGTTTTTGTCGAAAGTAAAATATTCGGCCGGTAAACGGCGTTTTTTTTGCCGATCTTTCACACATATTTTGGCAATGCTGGCTTTAATGCCGCGGCTGTTGCGCAGCACATCGTATAAACCCTGGCCCACCACCCCGAATCCGAATAATCCGATATTTAAATCTTTATGCATTTTAAAAATTATTGCTCTACGGATATACCGTAAAATTCTTCTATTAATTGTGAAATCTTAGCTGTTTCAATTAAAAAGCCATCGTGCCCGTAAAATGAATTTATTTCTTTGTAAGCCGCATGCGGGATGTGCCGGGCAAGAAACTGTTGCTCCGCAACCGGGAAAAGTAAGTCCGTGTTAATGCCAATTACCAGGGTTCGGGCAGCAATTTGGCTTAAGGCCTGTTCTACGCTGGGACGGTTACGGCCTGCCTGGTGCGAATCCATGCTCTTGGACAAAGCAAAATACGAATAAGCATTAAAGCGTTTCATTAACTTATCGCCCTGGTACTGCTGGTAAGAACTTGCCTTGTAAAGATCGGTTTTATTTAAATCATCTTCGCGTTGGGTTTGGCCGTAAGCATCGTAATGCCGGTAACTGAGCAAGGCCATGGCCCGGGCAGCCCGCAAACCGTTTTTGCCTCCGTTCGGAATATTTTGGGCAAAAGTCTCGTCAGCCTGAATAGCCATGCGCTGGGCTTCGTTAAAGGCAATTCCCCAGGGAGAATGAAACGCATTAGTGGCCAGTAAAATAACATTCTGGAAAAGCTTAGGTTTCTGAATCGCCCATTCCAGGGATTGTTGTCCGCCCAAAGATCCGCCCATTAAGGTATGTATCTGACTTATATTTAAATGCTGGCGTAATAAATCGTGCGCCTGCACCATGTCGCGGATGGTAATAACCGGGAAGTTTTGGTAGTAAGGCTGACCGGTTGCCGGATTAAGAGAAAGCGGGCCGGTGGTGCCATAGCAGGAACCCAGAATATTGGCGCAAACAATAAAGTATTCTTCGGGATTAAATAAACAAGTTGCCCCGAATAATCCGGCCCACCATTCCAGTACATCAGAATTAGCCGTAAGCGCGTGGCATACCCAAATTACATTGTTTCTTTCAGGATTTATTTTTCCGTACGTGTGGTAAGTAACCTCCAGGTGAGGTAAATAAAAACCGCTTTCCAGTTGAAAAGGGTGCGGGTACGTGAAAATTTCCTGACTCATTATTTACTGATATTTCTGCGAAGATATAAAACCTAATTTCCGGTATCCCTTAAATAATTTTGCCCCGGAAATTGGTAAGGTTTTTACTTATTTTTAAAGGCTAAATAAAAGTTTAGAACTGTTTTAATTATTTGGTATAGCAGCATTTTCAGGGGTATTTACGGCCTGAAATGCCTGTTCAAAATCAGCTTTAATGTCTTCGATGTGTTCGATACCTACCGAAACCCGCAGCAGGGTAGGTGTAACGCCGGCATTTTTCTGGGCCTGTTTGTTTAATTGCTGGTGCGTAGTGGCTGAAGGCTGAATAATTAAGGTTTTGGCATCGCCCACATTAGCCACATGGCTCACCAGTTTCAACTCATCAATAAACTTAGTCGCATTTTCTTTTTCGCCTTTCAGCACGAAGGAGAGCATGGCACCGGCTCCTTTTTTCAGATATTTCTGGGCCAGGTTATAATAAGGGCTGCTGGGTAAGCCCGGATAATTTACACTTTCTACTGCCGGATGCTGTTCTAACCATTTGGCCAAGGCCAAGGCATTTTCTACGTGCCGCTCTACCCGCAAAGAAAGTGTCTCGAGGCCTTGCAGCAACAAGAATGAATTGAAGGGACTAATAGCCGGACCGAAATCCCGCAAACCTTCTACCCGGGCCCGGATGCTGAATTGGATATTGCCGAAAGGTCCGTTAGGTCCGAAAGTTTCTCCGAAAACCAAGCCGTGGTAACCTTCGGCTGGTTGGGAAAATTGCGGGTATTTGGGTTTATTAAAATCGTACGTGCCGCCGTCTACAATTACGCCGCCAATACTAGTGCCGTGGCCGCCAATCCATTTCGTAGCCGATTCTACCACAATATGCGCGCCGTGCTCCAAAGGCCGGAACAAATAGCCACCCGCACCTAACGTATTATCAACAATTAAAGGTAAATCGTGTTCGCGGGCAATGGCCGCAATGGCTTCAAAATCCGGTACGTTAAAGCTGGGATTGCCAATCGTTTCCAGGTAAATTGCTTTGGTTTTATCATCAATTAAGCGGGTAAAGCTTTCCGGTTCATCTACGTTGGCAAACCGGGTTTCAATACCGATGCGTTTAAAAGCTACCTTAAACTGGTTATACGTACCGCCATATAAATAAGAACCGGATACAAAATTATCGCCGGCTTCTACTATATTGTTAATAGCTATAAATTGGGCCGCCTGGCCAGACGCAACGGCTAATGCTGCCACGCCTCCTTCCAGTGCCGCTACCCGTTTCTCAAACACATCCGAAGTCGGGTTCATAATGCGGGTATAAATATTGCCAAACTCTTTCAGGGCAAATAAATTAGCACCGTGTTCGGCATTTTCAAACACGTAAGAAGTAGTTTGATAAATAGGAACCGCGCGTGCACCGGTAGTAGGATCGGCTTCCTGCCCGGCGTGTAATTGTAAAGTTTCGAAACGTAAATTTTCTGCTGACATGTTTTTTAATGATTTAGGTAAAAAAGCAAAAGATATTGGAGTTTGCTAACCAGCTTTTATAAAAGCCGGGAAAATAAAAAAACAAATGCGGATTTAACACCGATAGCTGTAGCAGCAACAGCGAAGCAGAAAAGAGGAAATATAAATACGTAAAAGGGTCGGAACTGCGCAATAAACAGCCGAAGGCAAGGCAAAGCTAATCTGAGTTTTATACATGGTATATTAATTTATATTTCCCAGCTAAGGGATAGGAATTGGCACCTTTCAATCGGGTGAGGTTGCCAGAGGGTCAGGGAGCCTATTCTCTCGCCTCTTCTTTATAAATCAATCCTTAATATCAGGAAAGGGTATTATGGCACAAATTAAATAAATATTTACTTCTAATTCAAAGTTATACTTTGTTTTTTCCAAAAGGTTAATGCAGAAGTACTCCTGTTCATCTTCTAACTTAGGTATTCAAGTCATCTAAAACAGGATAGTAAGAAAGCAAAAAAGGCTCTTTTGAAAACAAAAGAGCCTTTTATAAGATTAAAATTTTACTTGCCTTCGCTTAGGCGACGGTTTACTTCGTCCCAGTTTATTACATTGAAAAAAGCCGAAATATACTCCGGACGACGGTTTTGGTATTTTAAATAATATGCATGTTCCCATACATCTAATCCCAGGATGGGGAAACCACCGCAACTGTCTACGCCCATTAACGGGTTGTCTTGGTTAGCGCTCGAGCAGATTTGCAAGGCACCACCTTCCCTTACGCAAAGCCAGGCCCAACCAGAACCAAAACGCGTAGTAGCCGCTTTGGTAAATTCTTCTTTAAATTTTTCGAACGAACCAAAAGAAGTATTAATAGCTTCGGCTACCGGGCCGGTAGGTTCGCCACCGCCATTAGGCGATAATATTTGCCAGAACAAGTTGTGGTTGTAATAGCCACCACCGTTATTGCGCACAGCTGCCGGCGCACTGCTAATATTCTGCAGAATTTCCTCAATGGATTTGTTTTCCATATCAGTTCCCTGGATGGCATTATTCAGGTTGGTGGTATAGGCCTGGTGGTGCTTGGTATGGTGGGTTTCCATTGTTTGGCGATCTATGTGCGGCTCCAGCGCATCATAGGCATAAGGAAGAGAAGTAAGTTCGAAAGCCATAGTTTAATCTTTAAAGGTTAGAAACAATAAGTACTCTTATACTTAAGGTAAGGCGCCAAAGTTAAAAGCTATATCCTTTTATTCAAAAAGAATTCGGTCATAAGGTGGGCACACTCGTGCGCCAGGATGCCACTTTCCATTTCGGTTTTGGGATGAAGCAGCGAATTTCCAAACCGGCGATAGCCCCTTTTGGCATCGGCCGTAGCAAAAACCACCCGTTTTAATTGGGCCCAATAAGCGGCTCCGGCGCACATTACGCAAGGTTCTACGGTCACAAATAAGGTGCAGTTATGCAAGTATTTATTATTTAAAAAGTTAGCTGCCGCCGTAATGGCTAATATCTCGGCGTGCGCCGTAACATCGTTTAGTTTTTCGGTTTGGTTATAAGCCCGGGCTATGATTTTATTCTGGCAAACTACCACCGCCCCAATAGGAATTTCACCTTCTTCTTTGGCGTACAAAGCTTGTTTATACGCCTCTTTCATAAAATGTTCGTCGCTGAATACAGTTAGCACGTGGTCTTGTTTAAATTTTAATTAACTTAATTTTATGGATTGCATCATTTTCCGGGCAGTAGGCTGCCAGAGTTGCTGCAAATCAATAGGGGCATTAAAGGTAAATATCAGCAGTTTATCGTTAACGATGGTATATTGAATATAGGTATATTTACGAATAGGTGCCAATTTGTTGGTGCGTCTTTCTTCATCCACTACCGCCGACGTAAATTCAAAAGTTATAAAATCGTGCTTATTATATTGTTTTATATCATCCTGAATAAAATCTACCTTAGAATATTTATTGGTGATAGCTGACCGGTAAAATTGTTTCAGCATGGTTAAATCTTCTTTTTTAAAGGTGCTGGGCCGTTCGCTCACGATAAAATCTACTTGCCCGTTGGGGCTGGTAAAAGCGCCTAAGGGTTTACGGGGAGCGGGGTATTTAGCCGCAATGGCATCATCCGGCATCACGGAAAAATTTCCCGGTAACAGCACCGAAACAGCATCCGTGATTTTAGTTTGTTTCAGTTTGGGTTCCGGTGCTGAAAACCCGGTTAAAAAAAATAGTACCAGAGAAAAAAAAATGGGGAATTTCATAAATAATGGAATTGTCCAGTTATATAATTATTACTTCCTTTTAGCAATTATATTGCCATTTTAAAAGAGAGAAGTTTTGCAAAAGTAGAGAGAAGTTCTTAATGATTGTATTTTATTACATCATAGAAAATGCAGTTCCAGGCAAGAAGGTAACGAACGTAAGAGTTCCTGTACTTGCCAAGGAAGAAAAATTTATCTTTAATTAGCATGGTAGTAAACTTTACCAACTAACTTTCTTACTTATTTAAACTCATAACTTATGAAAATATTGGGAGGGTTTTTAAATATCCGATATCTTTATAGAGCCTAGGTGTTTAATTCCAGAATTAAGGCGCCTGATATAATTTATTCTTTTGGTTTTCCTGCGAAGTTAGAAGAAAGTATAAATGTAATTATAAGTAGATACATGTATTATTATAACATTTTTAGACTACCTTATTTAAGTTTTTTTAATATTTAGGCCAATTTATTTTTGGAGATTTGAGTGGGAGCTACTACCTTAGAGCCTAGATTTAAGAAGAAACATTTCCTATGTACTAGGAGTAAAGCAAGGTATTCTTAAATGGTTGGCGATAATATTTAAAGTATGCGGAGGATTAGTACCAAACAGAAAAAAGAGCTTTATAGCTTATCTTCTCTTTTATTTCACCTGCTGGTTTTTATTATTTTATTAGTTTCATTAGGAACTGATCCTAAGGAAAATATACCGGGTAAAGATACCAGTGCTATGAAAGATGGTGCTGCAATTGCCGGGAAGCAGCCAGATTCTTATTACAAAATATTCTTTACCACCTTAAAACGTTAACCTTCTATAATTAAAGGGCTAAGTCAGTTTAGCTGGTAATATTTAATTTTTTTGTCCTGTTTCATCTTCTATTGAGAGCAATATCCGCCTGCTCTCTTTTTTTTATTCCTCTATCTCTTATTTCTTTTATTTCGGCCCTGGCGCCAAGGCTGTATCTGCTTTTTAGTGCCTTTTTTATGGCAGGTTGCACTTTTTTTTATAAGTTTGGCCTCTCTAAAACAGCAGCTAAGCATTACGGGTTAGCCGCACGTTTTATTACCTTTAAATTGACCTCATTTATATATGCTAAGAACACACACTTGCGGAGAATTAAGAATAACCGATGTTGGTCAGGAAGTAACCCTGACCGGCTGGGTACAGAAAACCCGTGATAAAGGCGGTATGATGTGGATTGATATCCGGGATCGCTACGGCCTGACCCAACTGAAACTGGAAGAAGGCATCACCACACCCGAAGTTCTAGCTTTAGCCCGTAATCTCGGGCGCGAATATGTTATTCAGGTCAGTGGTACTGTTCTGGAGCGTATCTCTAAAAATGATAAAATAAGCACCGGCGATATTGAAATCCAGGTGGCAGCGCTAACGGTATTAAACCCCGCCAAAATACCTCCTTTCCTGATTGAAGATGAAACCGACGGCGGAGATGATTTACGCATGAAATACCGGTACTTGGATTTACGTCGCAACGCCGTGAGAAAAAACCTGGAGTTACGTCACCGCATGATGCAGCAAACCCGGGCTTATTTAGATACCCTGCATTTTATAGAAGTAGAAACCCCAGTATTAATTAAATCTACGCCCGAAGGAGCCCGCGACTTTGTGGTACCCTCGCGTATGAACCCCGGTGAGTTTTATGCTTTGCCACAATCACCGCAAACCTTTAAGCAATTACTTATGGTATCGGGGTTTGATAAATATTTCCAGATTGTAAAATGTTTCCGCGACGAAGACCTGCGGGCCGACCGGCAGCCCGAATTTACCCAAATAGACTGTGAGCTTTCTTTTGTGAGCCAGGAGGATATCCTGAATACCTTCGAAGGCTTGGTGCGCCATTTGTTTAAAATGGTGAAAGGCTTGGATATAAGCGAGCTGCCGCGCATGACTTACGCCGATGCCATGCAATACTACGGCAACGATAAGCCGGATACCCGTTTTGAGATGAAGTTTGTGGAACTGACAGACTTGGTGAAAAATAAAGGCTTTAAAGTTTTTGATGATGCGGAGTTAGTAATCGGGATTAATGCCAAGAACAGCGCCAGCTATACCCGCAAGCAATTAGACGAACTAACCGAATTTGTAAAGCGTCCGCAGTTAGGCGCTACCGGATTGATTTATGCCCGGGTAGAAGCGGATGGTACTGTAAAATCATCCGTAGATAAATTCTTCAACCAGGAAGAGCTGCAAAAATGGGCGCAAGCCTTTGGGGCCGAACCCGGCGACTTATTTTTAATTATTGCCGGCCCGGCCGATAAAACCCGCAAAGCACTTTCGGAATTACGGTTAGAAATGGGCGAACGCTTAGGTTTACGTGATAAAAATAGCTTTTCTCCGCTTTGGGTCGTTGATTTTCCGTTGCTGGAATGGAACGAAGAGGCGCAGCGTTTTTTTGCCATGCACCATCCGTTTACCTCTCCTAAACAAGAAGATATATCATTAATAGATACTAATCCGGGTGCCGTACGGGCCAATGCTTACGACATGGTTATTAATGGCGTAGAAGTAGGAGGCGGATCGATCCGGATACACGAACGTCCGTTACAGGAACGCATGTTCCAACTGCTCGGCTTTACCGAAGAAGAAGCGCAAGCGCAATTTGGCTTTTTATTAAATGCCTTTGAGTACGGCGCGCCCCCCCACGGTGGTATTGCCTTTGGTTTCGACCGGTTATGTTCTTTGTTTGGTGGTGCCGATTCTATTCGCGATTTTATTGCTTTCCCCAAAAACAATTCCGGGCGCGACATGATGATCGATTCCCCTTCGCCAATTGCGCAGGAGCAACTAGACGAACTGCAAATTCGGTTAAAATAAATAGAATAGGATACAGCTTATGAGCAGGCCAAGTAGTTTTTTCGAAGCTACTTGGCCTGCTTTTTTATACCTGATCTTTCTACAATAATTGCACCGGCCGGTTTAAACTTTCTTCCAGCGATATAAGCGTTTCTGTCCGCTGAATACCTGCCACCTTCTGGATTTTGTCCGTCAAAACATTTTTAAGATGGGTGGTATCTTTACAAATTAGTTTAGCAAACATACTCCATTCGCCGGTAGTGTAGTTTACATTTACTACTTCCGGAATCTTTTTAAGCTGTTCCAATACCTCCAGGTACATCGAGCTCTTTTTCAGATAAATACCTAAAAAAGCGCTTACATCATAACCCAGGTTGGCGTAATTTAATTTTAACTGGGTGCCGGTAACAATGCCCATTTGCTCCATTTTTTTCATGCGCACGTGTACGGTACCACCCGAAACAAACACTTCTTTTCCTACATCCGCATAGGCCATTTTGGCATCATCCATTAATAATGATAAAATACGGAGATCTGTATTGTCAATTTCTAAATTTTTAAGCATGATTTCGCTGTAATTTTGATTTGATTTAACAAAAGTAATCTTTAATTTAAAATAGCATAAATTTTTAGGAAAAATTTTACTAAATTTTGAAATTATTGCCCAAGCCTCTATATTTGAAGAATAAAACAACCTTGTAGGGTGTTGAAACTGGCAGACAAGCCCTCCTCTCTCGGGGGTGGAGAACTATAGAATAAAACAAATATTTGTCTAACTACTCCGTGAAGGTTCGACTCCTTCCCCTACAGCAAAAAGCCTCTTAGATTAATTCTAAGAGGCTTTATTATTTTAATCCGTTACATCAATCCCAACTCTTAATCGATTTTTATTGATCATTGGGGGAGCAGGGATTAAGAATAAATCTGCTCTTTGCCAGCAGTTTAATTTTAATGATATCTGCTTGCTCGATTTAGGTATGTTTACTCTTTTGGTTTTAAATAAAACTAAACAGCTGGGTTTAAATAAAACTAAACAGCACTTATTTAGGAACGTCATCGAAATAAATAGTAAAAGCCGTAATATCCTGTTCCGAAGTAGAAAGGGAAAAGGGGAAATTGTGATTCATGAGAATACCTCGGATCATGGTAAGGCCGATGCCCTGACCATTCTTTTTTGAGCTAAAAAATGGTGTAAATAACTGCTGTCGTACACTTTCCGGAATACCGGCCCCATTATCTTCTATTACCAAGCAAGCCGGTGCCAGGCTCGTCCGCACCGTAATAAGGCCATCGGCCTCAATCGATTCCATGGCATTTTTTACAATATTAATGAGCACATGCTCCATTTGTTGCACGTCCAGGTTAATTACCAGCGAATTATCAGCTAAATCCCATTTCCAGCTGATATGGCAGTTTTCCAGTTGGGGCTGCATGAGGCGGTGTACGGCCTGAAGTAACTGGTGCAGATTACACGGTTCTTTGCGAGGCGCCGGTAGCTGGATCATCTGGGCAAAATTAGCCATAAAAGCTGCCAAACTTTTATTACGTTCAATCGAAACTATTAAAGCATCTTCATAATCGCCTTGGTAATTTTCCTGCAGTTGGGGCGTGTAAGCTTTAAAAGAACTTAAAATAGAGTTAATGGCCCCAATAGAATTATTTACTTCGTGCGACATCATCCGGATAATTTTCTCGTAAGCATATTTTTCTTTTTTAAGGATGTCTTCGGTAAGTTTTTCGAGTAAAAGAAAATAACGCGGAAATCCTTTATCTATAAAAGAAGATTTATGGCCTCGATAAGTATTAATGCCATTTATATAGAATATACGAGGTTGACCTTCGGGCAAAGAAGATAGTTCGGTACTCCATTGGCCGGGTAAATTTATTAGCTTTTTCCCAATGAGTTTGGTAGTTGGTTTTTGCAGCCACGCTGCCGCTGCCGGGTTTACATTTTGAATTAAACCGTCGAAATCCAAAATAATGATACCAGCCGGAGAGGCTTGTATCAGGCGCTCCAAAAAATAATGATTTTCGTTCTGGATTATACGTTCCTGTCGCAGTTGATCCATCATCAGGTTATAAACATTTATCAGTTTATCTACTTCCCGGTGGCCAGTTTTAATAAATTTAAGGGTGAAATCTTTGTCTTTAATAGATTCTATACCGGCGGCAATTAAGTTTAAGGGTTTAACAAAGGCCCGGTAAATATTAAAAGTAATAATGAGCGAAATAATGATCAGCGCTTCGGCGGCAATAAATAAATACTTATTGGTATAAAGAAAATAGGAGGTAAGAATAAGCAAAGTGGCATGCACCACAAATGCAAACAAGATAAACTTAATCCGCAGCGTCATAAGGAATATTAAATTTATCGAGGCGACGATACAGCGCACCCCGGCTTACACCTAAGGCTTTTGCTACTTTGCTCACATTGTTATCATAAAATTGCATCGATTTCCGGATCATGGCTGCTTCCATTTCTTCCAAAGTCATGGCGCCCACGGCCGGCATATCTTTTTTATTCGCTTTCTTAGGCGTTTGCTGCAGGTGCATCTGGAAATCTTCTGGCTCCAGCACCGGCTTACCAGAAATTAATACTGTACGCTCTACCAGGTTTTTCAGCTCTCTTATGTTACCGGGCAAAGGCAGTTGTTTGAGCCAGTTTAAAGCTTTGGTGGTAACAGTCAGTTCTTGTCGGTTATAGATTTCTTTCAGGTTATCAAGGAAAAAGTTTACGAGCAAAGGGATATCGCCGGGTCGTTCGCGCAGGGCGGGTAACTTAATAGTTATTAAGTTAATGCGGTAAAATAAATCTTCCCGGAACCGGTCTTGTTCTACCATATTTTCCAGGCTGCGGTTGGTGGCGCTTATTACCCGGATATCCAACTTACGGGGCCGGCTATCGCCGAGTATTTCGTAGGTGCGGTCCTGTAATACGCGCAGCATTTTTACCTGGCTATTCAAATCTAATTCACCGATTTCATCTAAAAATATACTGCCTTTATTTGCCAATTCAAACCGGCCGATGCGGTCGCCTTTAGCATCGGTAAAAGCGCCGCGCTTGTGGCCGAACATTTCGCTTTCGAACAAACTAGAAGAAATACCGCCTAAATTTACTTTTACAAAAGGTTGGGTTTTGCGCAAACTGTTCAGGTGAATGGCTTCGGCAATCAATTCTTTCCCGGTGCCGCTTTCACCTTCAATCAAAACGCTGGCATCAGTAGCGCTGATTTGTCCGATGTTGCGCAAAATGGCCAGGAAAGCCGGATCTTCCCCTACAATTTTTCGAAAATTATATTGCTTATCTAAACTTCTACGAATTAAAACTCCGGCTGCTGTGGCACCATTAGTGGAGCTAAGTTTAAGAGCTGTTTCTATTTGCCCCAACAGGTATTCGTTACTCCAGGGTTTGGTAATAAAATCAAAAGCACCCGCTTTCATACCTTCTACGGCCAGGGAAATGGTGCCCCACCCGGTAATTAGAATAACCGGTAACTGGGACGCTATTTCTTTCAACTGCCGTAATAATTGTAAGCCGTCTTCGCCGGAAGTTTCAATAGTAAAATTCATATCCATGAGCACTACCTCCAGCAAATGCAACTGCTCCCGCACCACTTTTACGGCTTCACGGGCATTGCCTGCCATTGCTACTTTATAACCTGCCTGCTTCAGTAATAAATTCAGCGAAGTTCGTATAGCAATATCATCGTCTATAATTAAAATCATGGTTTTAAACCTTCCAGCATATTGGCTAAATTACTCGATTATTTTATTAGTTTACAGACGATGATGGTACTCCATCCACGGCATTTTATCTGTAGACGGCACCTACAAGATTTTGCTGCTAACTGTAGACTAAAAACTTACTCCTCGTGGAGCGCATTAGCGGGCTGAATAACCGCCGCTTGTCGACTGGGGTACGCAGCACAACCTGCTGCTAAAAGGTAAATAATTACTACGGCGCTCAACATAGCGGCCATATAAACCCCGGTTTGTACCCTAAATACTTGTAGTAACGGAAATTGCAGGGCTACTATAATGCCAATCACCAGGCCAAAGGTTGCCAGCACCAGCACCTCCCCAATGAATTGGCGGTATACCTGACCCGAAGCAGCGCCAATGGCGCGGCGCAATCCAATTTCGGAAATACGGCGGTTAATGTTGTACCACAGCACGCCAAATAAACCCAGGGCCACATTCAGGATCAGGAAACCACAAACAATAGAGAAAATGATTAATGGAATTAAAGCAATTTTATTATAAGAAGTCCGCATTTCCGGCATTGTTTTTATTTCCAGTGTCCAGCCTTGGGCAATTTGGCTGGCTTGCTTCATGAGTTTTTCTTCGAAACCACTCGTAACGCCCGGTTTTACCCGGATAAGCATGGAAGTAAGACTTTCTTTCATGTGGATCGAATCCATCTCTACATCTTGGTATTTAAAGTATCCGGGGGATATTGCCGAATATTCGCCGTTTTGCCGAAAAGCTTCTATTACGCCTACTATTTTGGTGCCCGGGTTTTGGCCACTTTTGTCAGGTATTACTTTACCTATTACGGATTCGTCTTTAAATACTTCATTGCGCATGGCCTGGTCTATTACAATAGTGGTATATTTAGAATTCAGATCCTGATCGTTAAACCAGCGGCCTTCGGTTAGTTTTAACTGCATTACGCGGGCAAAATCCCTATCTGTATCAAAAATATCCGTTTGCACCGTATGGTTATTATAATCAAAGCCGGTGCCCATGGTGTTGGCCGTGTATGGCGTGTTGGAACTCGACAGGGTGATACTTTCTACTTCTGAATTTGCGTTTAATTGTTGCTTTAAGTGCCGCTGAATAGCCTTTATTTCTTCCGGCTTTTCCTGGTTCCAGCGCATGTTCATTACCCAAACTTTTTCATAATTAAAGCCTAAGGGTTGTTGATAATTATCCAGATAATAAAAAGCCAGGCTAAGCACAGAAAACAATACAATAAAGGAGAAGAAAATCTCGGTTATCATCAGGAAGTTGCTTTTCTTCCGGTTCCAGATTAAAGTAAATAAATGGCGTATCATTTTGTTCCTCCTTTTAATGCTGCTACAGCTTGTAATTTCGACATTTTGAAAGCGGGATAAACACCGGACAGTAGCCCAAATACTAAGCTCAATCCAATACCAACCCCAAATACCCGCCAGTTAAGGGTAAGTTGGGCGTAGGGCAATATGCCACTATTGCTGATTAGATGCAGTACTATTTCGGAAAGAATAAACCCTAGCACCCCACCCAATAAGGTTAAAAATATATTTTCTACCAGAAACTGCCCGATTAAGGTGCGGGAAGACGCCCCAAATGCTTTGCGCACGCCAATCTCCGAGGAGCGTTCCATAATACGGCTCACGTTTATATTCACCAAGTTAATGGTAGGCATGAGCATAAAAAGGAATGTAACTAAAAATAAAATACTATAAAGTTTGGCTAACCCGGATTCATTGGCGCTACCAAGTATTTGGCGAGTTAAAACTCCCAGAACACTATCGGCGAAGGAGTATAATTTATTCCAGTTCTTAGGGTCGGGTAATTTTACCTTTTTTACAACGCTTTGATACTCGGCTTTAATTTTCGGAATATCGGCGGCCGATTTTGCCAGAATAATGCTCATGTATTCGCCGGTTAGTCCCGTATCACCTTTATTAATGTTGGCTAAAGTAAGGGGCACCCATACATCAGAATAAGAGTTTAAGCGGGTAAAAGGTACGTCTTCTACTACACCTACTACCCGGTAGTGTTCGCCATCTACTACCATCGTTTTACCTACAGCAGCGGCAGCTGTTCCAAAATACTGATCACGGGTATGGGCACTAATAACGGCTACACGATTTGCCTGTTGTAAGTCTTGTTGGTTAAAAGGCTTGCCAGCCAAAAACTTAAATTCAAGAATCTCCCAAAAATTAGCATCGGTATATTTCAGGTCCAGCGAAAGACGCTTGTTGTTAACGTAGCTGTTTACGCCTTTCGTCATACTACTAACAGCAACTTTCTCCGGCGTTTGCATTGATTTTACATATTGGTTAATGTAATAATAACTAGGTAATGTCTTCATAAGACCATTCTGTGTATTTGTCATTTGAATGAAGTTTACAAAGAGCATGCGATCCATGCGGGTTTCGGGCGTTGCGGGACCAGTTACGTGATCTATCATGGCGGTAGCCACCATCAGGATCATGAGGGTAAAGCTAATGCCGAACAGGCTGATGAAGGTGAAGAACTTGCGTCGGAGCAATACCTTCCAGGCGATTTTGAGGTAATTTTTTAACATGGTTTTAAGTGAATAGTCCATGGTTCAAAGTCCATGGGAATGGTTGATTGTTCTTTAGGCCACATATTTTTAACTGCTGATTATTAATGGTTGATTGTTTTTTAGAATATTGCAGCACCGAACATCCAATATTTTAATTTTGAACAACGACTAACGATTAGGATACTTGGCTACCATCAAATAAGCGGATCAGGCGCTGGGTTTTCTTGGCCATTAGTTCATCGTGGGTTACCATTACAATGGTGGTGTTTTCTTCCTGGTTCAGACGGAGTAGAATATCCATAATGTCGTTGCCCATTACGCTGTCCAGGTTGCCGGTGGGTTCATCGGCCAGAATTATTTCGGGTTGACCGGCCAAAGCGCGGGCAATGGCTACCCGTTGCCGCTGCCCACCCGATAACTGGTTCGGGAAATGCTTGGTACGGGCGCTTAAACCTACTTTTTCTAAAGCCGCTATTGCATTTTTGCGGCGTTCCGTGCCGGATAAGTTCCGGTATAAAAGCGGCAGTTCTACATTATCAGTAACCGATAAGTCGTTAATCAGGTGGTAGCTCTGGAATACAAACCCAATTTTCTGGTTGCGTAAACGGGCTAAGGCTTTATCGGAATAAGATTTTACCGGGGCGTCGTCTATTTCAATTAAGCCACCCGATGGCTCATCCAGTAAGCCCATAATATTGAGCAGTGTACTTTTACCACAGCCAGATGGCCCCATAATGGAAACAAATTCTCCTTTGCGTATAGTGAGGTTAATATTATGCAAGGCCACCGTTTCAATGGTTTTGGTGCGGTATACTTTTTCGATATTGGTCAGTTTAATAACCGGCGCATTTTTATTGGGTGAGATGGTCTCTACCATATCGGTTTCCAGCGAATTCAGGTTGTTGTTCATGGTTCTAGCGTAAGAGGTTTATCTTTTTCAAAATCGTATAAGGTAAGCGTGCGGAGGTTATAATATGCCTCCCAAAAATCGCGTAGCGAACTCAGGTAAGCACGTTTAGCCTGGTCTTTTTCGTTGGAAGCAATATTTAAATCGGTAATGCTAATTTTGCCGATAAGATAGGTTTTCTGGGCTATTTCGTAACGTTGCTGGGCAATATTGTCAGCTTCGGTATTTAGTAGCAGTTGGTTCCGCAGCATTTCGAACTGGTTTACCTGCGTAATTACGGCCTGGTTGAAAGCTACATTTTCCTGGTCGACGGTATATTGGGTGAGTTGCTGATTGATTTGGGCGGTTTTATGTACGGAACGTTGCTTACCCCAATCCAGAATCGGAATATCAAAACCTACCCGTACTTTTTGCTGATCTATGGGTTGCAGGTAACTTTCAATAAAATTGGCTGCCTGGTTGGTTAGCCCGTAAGTGGCGTATAAGCTAGCCTGAAAACCGTTTTCACCTTTCGCTTTCGCCAGCTGTTGTTCGGCTTGTAAAACCCGTCTTTTAAAAGCTACCGATTCTTTGCGATTTTTACGGGCTTCGGCCAAAGCCAACTCTTGTTCAATCTGCAAACCCGGCACGGCGGTGGGCATCACCAATTCTAACATTTCGCTGCCAGTATAGCCAATATAATTGCAAAGTTTTAGACTTACAGTTTTGGTGCCTAAATTAGCTTGAGCCAGGGCTGCTTTCGCATTAATAACGGTTAGTTGCAATTGTAACAGGTCGTTTTTAGAGATTTTTCCCAAGCGGTACTTTTCTTCGGCAATTTTATAAATAGCCTCGTTGTTAGTCATATTGCGGGCAGCAATAGAGGCGTTTACCTGTTCTAAAAGTAAATCAAAGAAATAGCGGGTAGCCAGCAGGGAAATCGTTTCCCGGTCTTCCAGGTACTGCATCTGCGATTCAATATACAACAAAGGCTCTATTTTCTTATCCCAAGCCAGCGCATTATAGCCCCGTATAGGCTGCGAAATACCAATAATTGCCGGATTGCTGTTGTAGCTTTTTTGTTTGCGGTCGAAATCGTCGAAACGTTGTACTTGGGAAGTTATAAACACTTCGCCGCCGGTAAGCCCGATGCCCTGGCTTATATTTAGATTTAGGGAGGAGTTGTTGATAGCTACCTGCCGGAAAGCGGTAGTGCCGTCGGGTTGTATCACGGGGCTAATAGCCCGGTTAAAATCGGGCAAAGTGCCGGATAAACTTAACTGGGGTTTGTAATTAGCTTTATAAGTGCGCCACTCCCAATAACTGTTCTCGCGCTGTGCCAGGGCTTGTTTGGCTACGGCTGCTTCCTGCAAAGCTAATTTTATAACTTCGGGTAAAGTTAAGGTCTTGGTAATTTCTTGGTTTTGTGCGATAACAGCCATAGAAACCAGGTTAAGCAACCAAAACAAAAATAGCTTTTTCAAAGTCTGGTAAGTTGGCATCGGCTTAGTTTTTCAGGTTTATTTCTTCCAGGTGCTCATATTCCTTCATGTCCGAAATAATTACTTCTTCGCCGGCTGCCACATGGTTTTTCAGCTCTACAAAATCAAAGTTGTTTTCGCCTACATCTACTTGCCGCCGGATGGCTTTATCGCCTTTAATCACGAAAACTTTTTGTTTATAAGCACCATTGTAGAAAGGACCGTTTTTTACCCGCACTACTTTATCTTTATAAGCTGTTACTACAAAAACTTCTACCCGCAAGTTGGGCCACAGTAAAGTGTGGTTTTTCTGATCGGGCTGCACAAAAAAAGTAACGATGCCATTGGTAACAGTAGGCTCTATAGTAGCTATATTACCGCGTAAATCCTGCTCATTCACCCGTATAATAATAGGATTACCTACTTGCAGTTGTTCGGCGTAAGCATCACTAATGCTGGCTTTTATTTTAAAACTGCTAAGATCAGCTACCCGGGCCAGTACATCGCCTTTATTTACAGCAGCTCCAATATCGGTATTTACCCAGGTTACTATTCCTGAGCGGTTTGCTTTTACTTGGGCCTGGTTAATGGTACGTTCCAGTTCTGCTATATCCCGGCCTTGTATATCCATTTCAAAGCCCAGTTCTTTCAGATCGGCCTGCATGGCTTGTTTTTTGTTTTGGATCTGATCTTCCAGTAGTTTTAGTTCTAATTGGGCTACTTTCAGGTTTAGTTCGGCCTGTTTCGTGTTTTCGGGCGTGCCCCCGCCAATTTCCAGTAAATAGCGTTCATCCGCTACCATTGACTCAAGGCTTTTTACCTGCATTTTTTTTATATTATACTGGGCTTGCAGATCGTTTAAATCGCGCTGAAGTTCAATGCGCAACTTGCTAGCTTTATTTTGTTTTAGCCGCTGTTCGTCTTTTAATTTATCAAAGGAGGTAAGAGTAGATTCTTTAGCGAGTTGCAACACCGATTCGCCGGCAGCCACTTTTTCGCCGGGCCGGTATAATACCTTTTCAATGCGGGCCGCAATCGAGCTGGTAATAATTTCTTCGGTTTCCGGAACCGTTAAGCCTGAGGCAGTCAGAGATGCCTCTATTGGGCCAACGGTAGCCACCGCCGTACGCACAGTTGCTTTACTCAGACTCGGTTTTAAAAACATTCTGAATCCGAGTAAGCCCAGTATTATTAATAAACTCAAGACACCAATGCGGCTATAGGTTTTTATTTTGTCCTGGCGCTGAACGGTAACCGATAACTCCCTGTCCATTTTTGTGCTGATTTAATATAAATTCCAGCTTATATTTTCAAGGAATGTGCCAATGATTTAAATTGCATATTTTCAAATAGTTATATTGAAAAAAATACAATTTTAATGATTAAAATGTGTCCAAGAATGGACACGGTGTCCAGATTTAGATAGCAGAATTTAAGATGTATTTCAACAGGAATAAACAAAAAAGTAGCTAAACAGAATTTACCGCTACAGCTACTTTCTATAACAATATGATAAGTATGGGAGGAGTAATCTTATTACGGACCAATAAAAGTGACTTAAATGGTTTAAAGGTTACAGGTAAAATAATTAAATTCTACTTACTTTATTTAAAAGGTAGCATCCCGAAGGGATATAAAAAAAGGCAACCCCGAAAGAGTTGCCTTTATAAAAATTTATTTAAACACTGTTATCAAGTATTACACGGCTTCCGTTAAATCTTCGTAATAATCTAAACCTAAATGTGTAATTAAATCTTCCCCCATCAAATAGCGTAACGTATTTTGCAATTTGATTAATTGCTTAAAAATATCGTGTTCCGGACGCAGATCGGGAGCGGTTTGCGGCGATTTAAAATAAAATGATAACCATTCCTGGATGCCCGACATTCCGGCTCTTTTTGCCAGGTCGCTGAATAAAGCTAAGTCCAGCACTAAAGGCGCGGCTAAAATAGAGTCGCGGCACAGGAAGTTAATCTTAATCTGCATGGAATACCCCATCCAGCCAAAAATGTCGATGTTATCCCAACTTTCTTTGTTATCACCGTGAGGCGGGTAGTAGTTGATTCTGACTTTATGATAAATATCGCCGTATAATTCGGGATTGGTTTCGGGTTGCAGGATATCTTCCAGTACACTTAACTTGGAAACTTCTTTTGTCCGGAAATTATCGGGGTGATCTAGTACATAACCATCGCGGTTACCTAAGATGTTGGAAGAAAACCAGCCTTTTATACCCAGGGCCCGGGCTTGTAAACCGGGAGCCAAAATGGTTTTCATTAAGGTTTGTCCGGTTTTAAAATCTTTACCACCAATAGGCGTGTTGGTTTGCTTAGCCAATTCTATTAAAGCCGGAATATCGCAGGTTAAATTAGGCGCTCCGTTCATGAATGGAATACCTAATTTAATGGCCGCGTAGGCATAAATCATGGAAGGCGCGATGGCCGGATCATTATTCTCTAAACCGGCCTCAAAACTTTCAATGGTATCGTGTACCGCCGAAGGCTCTAAGTATATTTCGGTAGAGCCACACCAAACCATTACAATGCGGGAACAATCATGGGCTTCTTTGAAATTTTCAATATCATCCATCACCATCTTCGCCAGTTCGGTTTTAGTGGCTGCCTGCTTTATATGATCACCATCCAGGTTGGCCGCGTACGAACGATCAAAAACCGCTTTCATGGGTTTAATAGCCTCTAGTTCCGCCTTAACGGCGTGCAGCATCATGGGCTCCAGAACCTTGGCATTGATGGCTGCTTCAAAAACGTTATCGCTGTATACATCCCAGCCGCCAAAAACAATACTATTTAAATCGGCCAGCGGCACAAAATCTTTAATTTTAGGATTACGGTTTTCTGTTCTTTTGCCTAACCGGATATTGCCCATCTGGGTTAAAGAGCCAACCGGCTGCGCCAGGTTCTTTTTTACGGCTTCTACCCCGGCAATAAACGTAGTAGCTACCGCCCCTAATCCGGGTGTTAAGATACCAAGTTTACCTTCTGCTTTTTCTATGGTATTATGCATGTGACTTATTTTTAAGAATAATGAAAATAGGTTTCATCACTGAAATTCAGGCAAAATAGCCAATTTATTAATTGCTAAATCTGTTTTATGCCATTTATTTTAAAATTAATCATAAAGCGGGTACAAATTAGCTCTTTAATCACGCTTCCTGCATATTGGCAAAGGGGAGCAGTATATTCAGCCGGAGGTTGTTTTATTTTTATGTTGGATATAATTAAAGTTTAGATACTTTAAATGTAATACCAGGTAAATAGAAAAATCAGGAAACATAGCTTTGTCGTTGTAAAGCTAAATATTTAACTCGCCGGTACTGTTAACCAATTGAATTTGCGCTGTTTCTTCAAAAACTTGGATAATACTGATGGAAGCCGGACTAATTTCGAGTCGCTGAAACATATCTAAATGAATACCAGCATAATAGGCCACGGCGGCTTTAATTAAATCGGAATGGCTGACTACGGCTATTGTTTCCTGGGGATGTTGCGCACACAACTTCTGGAGGCCGGCAATAATGCGAGCCTGCGCTTCCAGCATCAGCTCACCACCGGGTATGCGGGTGCTACTCCGGAACAAATTAAATAATCTGAATTGCGGCTCATTCTGTAATTCGGTAAAAGTGCTGTTGGTCCATTTACCAAAATCAATCTCCAGGAAATCTTCGTTTATAATGGTTGGCAGTTGAAGTGTCTTTGCTACGGGTTCCGCCGTTTCGACGGCTCGTTCCAAAGGACTGCTGTAGATAGCCGCAATTGGTAAACCTGCCAGCCGCTGGGCCAGTTTTTGCGCCTGTGTTTGTCCTTCGGCATTCAGAGAAACTCCCGGCGTGCGTCCGGAAAGGCGTTTGCCAACGGAGTCGGTTGTGGCATGGCGAATCAGTAAAATTTTGGTCATTAAATCGGGTTTTCTTGGTTCTTTAAATTAAAGGTAATAATGCAGGTAATTTGCTAATTTTCAAAATGTTAATATCGAAATACGAAGAGCTGTTAAAGTGATATACATCTGAACCTAAGCGCTTTATTTAACAAGTGCGGGCAAATATAAATCGCTGTAAGTATTATATTTTCTAACTGGCTATATGGGCTTCCAAAAATAAATACCGTAATTTAGCCGTATCTTTTAACGGAACATAAGTGCAAACCGTTTTACAGGGCGGTTGTTCACATGGCGTAATGCACTTTATTGAGCCCGAATTAAAAGCAAGCTTAGGTATATTAAGATGGACCAGATTGGAGATAATAGACACTCGCTTGCAATTGTTCAATCCGGAACTATAATATCAAAGTAAGCCAGGTTTAAGCTAGATAGTTAAACTGATTTAGAAATAAACAGGAGAATTTAAATTATATGACTGTATTAAAAATTGGCGTTTTAACTTTTCACCGTTGTATTAATTATGGTAGTTACTGGCAGGCGCGTTGTTTAGCCGAAGGATTGCAGGCGCGTGGACATAATGCCGTTATTCTGGACCACGACTCCGACCGGGTAAACCGCGTGGAGTGGACCTGCGCTTTCCAGCCGGTGCTGCCCACTGCTGTACCCAAATCGGATTACCCGCTTTACCGGGAGAAAATCTTGAAGTTCTTTCAAACTTTTAAATCGCTGCCGCTTTCGCCCCGTTTCCAACTGGAGAATCCGGCCGAAATGGAAGATTACGATATGGTAGTGGTGGGCAGTGATGAAGTGTGGAATTTATCGCATCCGTGGTTTGGTGGTTGCTCTATTTTTTATGGCGATGGCGTAAAAGCAAAACGTTTGATTTCTTACGCCGCCAGCTTCGGTAATTATGATGCCTCCTGGGGCATGGACCCGGTCTGGGCGGAAAAGCTGCGGAATTTTGAAATGATTTCGGTTCGCGACGAAAACTCCCAGTCTATTGTTAAAAATGCCCTCGGGTTTGTGCCTGAAATGGTATTGGACCCTTGTTTGCAATTCCCGGTACACCCGGATGAACGAAATCTCGACCATTTGCAGAAGCCTTACGTAGCCGTTTACGGCCATAATTTTACCGAGTCTTTTGCCCGCGAAATCCGGCAATGGGCTAACAGCCGTAACTTACCGCTCATTAGCATTGGTTACCGCAACGATTGGGCCGACGAACAATGGCTAACTGCTGATCCGCACGATTTTGCACATTTTATGGCGCAGTCCGAAGCCGTTGCGACCAACTTCTTTCACGGCTGTGTTTTTGCTTTGCGCAACGCTAAGCCGTTTGTCTGCGAAACAACTCCTTACCGGCGGTATAAGTTACAAGGTTTAATGGCAAAAATAGGCGGTGAAAAACACCTGCTCCCGGAAGGTACGCCGTCGGAGGTTTATAGTGCCCGTTTAAACGATTCTTTGGATGCAAGTATTCTGCAAAAGATAGACGCCCTGCGCCAAACTTCCCAGGCGTACCTGGACCAGGCCCTAAATTCCAAACAACTGCAACCTGCATGAGTAAATTGTTAAGTCCTAAAGATATTGTTCGCTCCGGTTTGTGTATCGGCTGCGGGAGCTGCGTGGCTCAAGCCCATTCTCCTGACCCGCACATGGGATTTGATGCTTACGGACAACTAAAACCAAAAGGAGATTCCACCTGGTTTAGCCGCGATTCCGAAAGCTTTACCCGAACCTGTCCGTTTTCGCCGGGAGCCTGGAACGAAGACCAGTTAGCGGCTGACCTTTATCCCAATCCGGAACAGCGCGATGTAGCTTTGGGTAGTTTTCAGACGGCTTACGTGGGACACGTGGCCGAGGAGGATTTCCGGATGCAGGGAAGCTCCGGCGGCATGGTTACCTGGGTAGCCACCGAATTAATGCGCCAGGGCTTAATTGACGGGGTGGCGCACGTGGTAGCTACAAAAGACCCGCAAGCTGATGGGCGCTATTTCCGTTACCGGATAGCCCGCACAGAAGCGGAAATTCGGGAGGGGGCCAAGTCGCGGTACTATCCAATTGAAATGTCGCAAATTCTGCAAACCATTCGGGAAGTTCCCGGTCGCTATGCCGTAGTGGGCATTCCGTGCTTTATTAAAGCGGTGCACTTGCTCCGGCGGGAAGACCCGCTTTTCCGGGATCGCATCCAATTTACCCTAGGGCTTTTTTGCGGACATATGAAAAGTGCCCGGTTTGTCGAAAGCTTTGCCTGGCAAATGCAGGTGCCGGCAGATCAAATCGAGCGCGTTGAGTATCGCCAGAAAGATCCGAGCCGCCCGGCTAACTGGTATAATGCCAAACTTACCATGCACGATGGCAGCACTGTAAACCGCGATTGGTGGCATTTGGCCGACGGCGATTGGGGGGCAGGTTTTTATATGAATACGGCTTGTAATTTCTGCGACGATGTGGTGGCGGAGACGGCCGATATCTCGTTTGGCGATGCTTGGGTAGAGCCTTATTCATCCGATGGCCGGGGAACCAACGTAGTAGTGGTTCGTTCTCCGGTAATTGAAAATTTAGTAGCGCGTGCTATAAAAGAAGATAGGCTGCAACTAGAAGCCGTTAACGGAGAATTTGTCGCCCAGACGCAAGCTGCCGGTTTCCGGCAACGCCGCGAAGGCTTGGCTTACCGGCTCACGTGGGCCCGTAAAGGCGTGCAGCCGCGCAAGCGCGTAGCACCCGATTCTAAAACACCAACCCGGCAACGCAAGCTGATTTACCGGATGCGTAACTTTATTACGGTAGGAAGCCATCGAGTCTTACGGTTTGCCCGCCTGATTCAGAAACCGCAGTTTTACCTCCACTGGGCGCGCATGGCAGCCGCTGTTTATCACGGATTGGCCTACCACCAAGGCAACTTTAGCGAAATGAGAAAGCGATATATTCAATTAAAAGGATAAAAAAAGCGGAGGGCCAGCCTCCGCTTTTTTTTACAATAGTACGGTTACTTTCTAAAATACTGGGTTGAACGTAATTTCTAATGCTGGCTAATCTTTTCCAGTTCCTCCGTCAACCTGCCAATGACGCTTGCCCAGTCACCCGAATGCTTTTGCCGGAAGAGCCGCATAGTCGGATACCAAGGGCTATCGTCGCGATTTTCCATCCACCGCCAATCAGCTTCAGCGTGCAGCAAGGTCCAGACCGGCACACCCAAGGCACCGGCCAGATGCGCCGGCATAGAATCAACGGTAATCATTAAATCTAAACTGCGCACCATACGGGCATATTCAAAAAGGTTAAACTCACCGGGATAAACGCCAAATTCTTCCTGCCAACCCGCCTTTTTCGCATCAGCCTGCAGAATATATAATTGTATACCTTGGAGGGCAGCCAAAGGAGCCAATGATGCAAACGGGATGGAACGGCGTTCGTCCCAATCGCCCGCTTTCCAAACCAGCCCGATAGCAAGTTTCTCTTTAGGTAACGTTAGCAGTTGCGGCTCCACGTGCAAATAAGGTACTACCGCAGGTATAGTTGCAAGCGTGGTACGAAAGATGTGGGGTAACTCCATTATTTCTACATCCACGTCGTACTCGGCTTCGGGCGTGCCATCGTGCAACGGTAACAATTGATCGATACCCGGCACTGTTTTTAAAAGCGGAAGTAGTGGCAACTGCGCCCAAACGAATACCTCAACGGCAATTGCTTTCACCAGCGGCATATACCGGATAAACTGAATCGTATCGCCTAATCCGTGATAGCAGCGCACCAATACCCGTTTACCGGCGAGCGAAGAGCCGTCCCAGATATATTGAAAATGCCGGGGCAAATGCCAGCAAGGTTTGCCGACCCGTGATTTCAGATCGGTATCGCTTTTCTGCCACGCCTCTTCAAATGTTCCCCGACGCATGTGATGCATCCATAAATCCGGTATGTCTTCTGGAATTTCCTGGCTCATAAAGGTTATATTGGCAGTGCTTTTATACGCTCATTATGGTGAATATGCTGGATTGATTAAGCGTAACGGCGCATCATTTCGACGCAGAAATCAGCAAATTCGGCTATGTTCTGCGGCGGGCTGGTGTGGTGCGGCTGAATGCCTTTTGCTTCGGGGGTAAAGCAAAACGTCGCGGTTACCTCAAACGGTTCCAGTTTCTTCATTACATGATCGAACCACTTTTCTGCATTGGGTCGCAGCCAGTCGGCCCAGCTTAAGCCGGTGCGCAAACGTTTAACGCCCAGCCGTTTTAAAGATTCAATGGCTGCATCCAGCCGGTGGTCTTCAAAGTGGAACCATTGGCAAATACCCATCTCGGGCGTATAATCAGCAAATTGCTCGAAAGCCAATTTGGGCGAGCCATCTTCGCGCAACAGGCCCATATGAAAATGGCGGTAATAAGACGAGCCTTCGGCTTCGCGGTGGCGGGTGGTGGCTTCCCAGGCACTCGGTAAATCGTAAAGACTGTACCAGAAGATCCGGTCTACGCGCCCCATTAGCAACTCGGCCGTGCGCCGCAAACCAAACTCCTGCACTTCTTCCGCTCCGAAAGTAGAAATACCTACTTCCGTAACCCATACTGGTAGATTGGTAACCGCTTCTATTTCGGCAATTTTATTGGGCCAATCGTGTATTGACCAAAGGTTCCAGTCTAAGGGGAAGCCGTGCACGGCAATAGCATCTAAATCCTGAAGCGCGCCGTAGCTTTGCATGCGGTTAATAAAAGAAGGATCGATGGGAGAGATACCGCCCAGCACGCGTAAAATATTTGGTTTTTCTGCTTTTACGGCTTGGGCCGCCATTTTCACCATTTCGCCATAAATGCGCCATTCTGGGTCAATCTCAAAAGCCCAGTGCGATTTGTTATTAGGTTCGTTCCAAAATTTAACTGCTTCAATCATATGTTAAGAGTGTGTCAATTTATATGCCGGGTAAACGGTACGGTTTAGGTATTATTCCGTTTGGACCGGCGGCAAATATAAACTTCTTTTTTGGGATGCGCCTTAATTTTAAACTGGCGTTGTGCAGGATTGTTTATAAGCGGATGGCATTAGTAAGCCATTGCTTTTCGGGAGGATATTGCTGTATAGTTGGCGGAGCTGAAGTAAAATTAATTTGAAATGCAGCAATAAACCTTATTTATGATAACCAAAGATGAATTTCTTCTCCGGAAATACATCTATGAAAAAAAAATCAGGAACTAAATAGGTGGAATTGGCTTTACCATGTCGATTTTTTTTACCCTGCTGGCTTTTGAAGAAGCCGAGTTGGTAAATAATTCCAAGATTGCTATTCTCATTGCCTCTGTTCTGGCTGGTTTAATAGGTTTTGTTTGGTTGAGGTTCACCCTGAAACCATCCTTAATAAATGAAGACGACCTTTAATTAAAGTAATTAGCTTTAGCATAATAGAGTATTTTAGCGTTTACAACTAAAGCTTGGGGCTGTAGGGAATTAAACATACACCAAGTATCGTTGTTTAGGTTAATAACAGCCACCAACGGGCAATTGCCCCCGCACAAATTCCGTAAATTGTTGTGATTTCCCGGCCGGAAAAACCATGGCGATGATGTGCATATAAAAGGAAGCCGTTAGAAGAAGTAATAAAGCAAAAATGCTTGTAGCGTAAACAATGAAGTCTTTAAAAATACAGAACCACGCATTAGCCGATACCCTTATTCAGCTAAAAGTTTTAAACCAAGCCACGGAGCAGGGGGTTAAATTTCCGGCGTTTACCCAGAAACTACATGACATAAACTTGTTTCCGTTACGGCCTACCCAACTGGAAATTTTTCAGGTAAACGTAGGTAAAATGTGTAACCAGGTTTGCAAACATTGTCACGTAGATGCCGGTCCCGACCGCAAGGAAATAATGACCCGCGCAACCATGCAGCTTTGTTTAAATGCCATTAAAAACTCCGCCATCGGCACGGTAGATATTACGGGCGGCGCTCCGGAAATGAACCCGGATTTTCGTTGGTTTGTAGAAGAAATAAGCAAGCTGGGCCGGCAAATTATCGTGCGTTGTAATCTCACCATTATTATGGCAAATAAAAAATACCGCGATTTGCCCGAGTTTTTTAAAAAGCACCAGGTACACGTGGTATCGTCTTTGCCTTATTTTTCGGCGGCCCGCACCAATGCGCAACGCGGCGACGGGGTTTTCGAAGATTCGGTAGCGGCCTTAAAACTCTTAAATGCGGTTGGCTACGGGCAGGAAGGCAGCAATTTAATACTGGATTTAGTTTATAACCCGTCGGGGGCTTTTTTGCCGGCGGCCCAACAGGGTTTGGAAAACGAATTCAAGAAAAAACTGCGGGAAGGTTTTGGTATTACCTTTAATAACTTATTTGCTATAACCAATATACCCGTAAGCCGCTTTTTAGATTATTTACTGCAAAGCAAGAATTACGACGCCTACATGGAAAAACTGGTTAATGCTTTTAATCCGGGAGCAGCAGCCAACGTAATGTGCCGCAATACTATCTCGGTGGGCTGGGATGGTTACTTATACGATTGTGATTTCAACCAAATGTTAGATTTAAAAGTAGCCGGTACGGCCCCGCAGCACCTCCGGGAGTTTAACGTCGCATCCTTAAATAATCGGTCTATTATTTTAAATCAGCATTGTTACGGCTGCACCGCCGGGGCCGGTTCCAGTTGCGGTGGTACTACGGCCTAAGCTGATATGAAAAGATTTATAACGGTTATAGCGGTTTTGCTGGAGTTAGAAAGTTACGGGCAAACTTTGTACGATGCGCAACTAGATTTACTCTATAAAAACACCGTCCCGCAAATCAAAGCCAAGGAATTGCATAACTGGCAAAAGCAAAATAAAAAAGTTTACCTCCTGGATACCCGCACGGATGCCGAATACCAGGTGAGTCATTTAGCTGGAGCCCACTTTGTAAACTACGATCTGTTTAAACCAAATGATGTAGAAAGTATTCCGCGGCAGGCTATGGTTGTAGTTTATTGTGCAGTAGGCGTACGCAGCGAGCACGTAGGAGAACAGTTGTTAAAAGCCGGCTATAAAAACGTGTTTAATTTATACGGGGGTATATTTGCCTGGAAAAATGCCGGTTATACAGTATACAATAACCAAAAACACTCTACCGATAGCGTGCATACTTACAACCGACTGTGGTCGGTATGGTTGCGGAACGGAATCAAGGTTTTTGAATAAACTTTAACAGCAATCATTAAAATACTGTTTTAAAACAACTCAAACAGAGAAAATCTATTTTTAAGAACTGGTTAAACCGCTGAAAAGCAACTTTAAGGCTTAAATCTCATTTTCAAAATTGATATTCAATAGGTTTTGAAACGGTTTCTTAATAGTTGCCAAATTAAATTGCGGTGCAGAATTTGCGTCGTATTGTATTCTGGTTATTAGCCAACATTTCGGCCCGGCTTAGGTTTAATTAGTATTGCCGACAGACTTAACTCCGATTAAATCTCAAAAATGATAAAAATCTTTTCTTGTATAATTTTAATAATCTTGTTTGTAGCCACCGTACCCGAAGTAAGGGCGCAGCAAGCGCCCATTTCGCATAGTATGTACGATGCGCTACTAAAAAAATGTGTATCTACTACCGGCAAAGTAAATTACCAAGGCTTTATAAAAGATAAGACGCAATTTGCGCAATATCTACAACTTTTAAGTAACAACCCGCCGCAGCAAAACTGGAGCAAAGACGAACAACTGGCTTATTGGATTAACGCCTATAATGCTTTTACCATTCAGTTAATTACGCAGCATTATCCGCTTAAAAGCATTAAAGACATTGGCAGCAGCATAGCCATACCCTTTGTAAATACGCCCTGGAATATCAAGTTTATCCGCATTGGCAAAGAAACTTATGATCTTAACAATATTGAGCACGATATTTTACGGAGAAAATTTAACGAGCCCCGCATTCATTTTGCCATTGTTTGTGCCTCCGTTTCTTGCCCTAAGTTACTGAACGAAGCTTTTACCGGCGCCAAAATCAATCAGCAATTAGATGCGCAGGCCAGAAGTTTTATCAACGATCCGAGCCGGAATAAAATAAGCGCCAACCGCATCCAGACCTCTGAAATATTTAATTGGTTTAAAGGCGACTTTACCAAAAATGGCAGCTTAATTAGCTTCCTGAATAAATATTCTAAAGTAAAAATCAATGCCAACGCCAGCGTATCTACCCTGGATTACAACTGGAATTTAAATGAGTGAAATAGTCGATAGTTGATAGTCCACAGTCCATAGTCCACAGCCGATAGTTCATGGATTACGGTTCGAGGCTCATGGTTTTGTGGTATTAACCGTTTGATCTTTCTTTTAAAACTGCTGTCACCCTAAACTGCCGGATAGTTTCTGATGATATTCTTTTTCAGCACCATGCACTCAATACGGTTATTAATTTATCATTTAAAACCCAGCACTCATCCCTCACAACCTTTAACTTTCAACTCTTAACCTTTAACTTTCAACTCTTATACCTTTAACTCTTAATCTTTAACTCTTAACTTCCAACTCTCAACATATATGGATACTTATTTAGAAACCACCAAAGATGTTTACAGGCAAGCGGCGCTTACGCCCGATGTAGGTTTGTGCTGTACTACTACGCCCGTGTGGCAATTGCCCGGCTTAAGCATCCCGAAAATAATGCTGGATATGAATTATGGTTGCGGCAGCACCGTTAATCCGCGCGATTTGGTAAATAATCCCAGGATACTATACGTGGGTGTGGGCGGCGGCATGGAATTGCTGCAGTTTGCTTATTTCAGCCGACAACCGGCCGGCGTAATTGGGGTAGATGTAGTGGAGGAAATGCTGGCTGCCAGCCAAAAGAACTTTACCGAAGCCGAAAAGCTCAATCCATGGTTTAAAGCTGATTTTGTAGAATTGCGCCAAGGCGATGCTTTACATTTACCGGTAGCGGATAACAGCGTGGATGTGGCGGCACAAAATTGCTTGTTTAATATTTTTAAAACCGATGATTTAATAAAAGCGCTGCAGGAAATGTACCGCGTGCTAAAACCCCACGGGCGTTTGGTGCTGTCGGACCCCATTTGTGAAACCAAAATGCCCGAAGCCCTGAAAGCCGACGAACGCCTGCGGGCTTTGTGTTTGAGCGGCTCTTTACCGTTGCAAGAATATATCAATATAATTACCGGGGTAGGATTTGGCACCGTAGAAATCCGGGCTAAACGGCCTTACCGGGTTTTGGCACCCGGCCAGTACGCCACCGATAGTTTAATTTTTATCCAGAGTGTAGAAGTATGCGCCATTAAAGACCCCATGCCGGCCGATGGTCCTTGCGTTTTTACCGGCAAAACCGCTATTTATTACGGCAACGATTCTTTATTCGACGATAACAAAGGCCACACCTTGCTGCAAAATCAGCCGCTTGCCGTGTGCGACAAAACCGCCGGTGCGCTGGCCGCACTCAACCGCCAAGATATTTTTATTTCCGAATCAACTTATTTTTACGACGGGGGCGGCTGTTGTTAAGGAATAAACGCAATATTTTTACTAGCGGCTAACATAACAGGCAAGACGTACCCGGGAAATAACTAACAAGCAATTTGCGCCGGAAATGAAGCTCGACTTACAAAAAATCATTTGAAACTAAAATGCCAGCTCGTGTTGGCTCGGTGTATCGGGTAGTACAAAAGCAAGTAGCGTATGCAGCTGCTAATAATAGGTTGGCTTTTTCTTTGCTAAACTACGTGCTGATAAACACACAACCAGGCTTTTACCGGAGCGGCAGTGGCATGAGTGGCCTAAACAATGAACTGAAAGACCAGCCGGATTTTATGCAACTTAAATTTAATGATACCGTGGCCTTAAAAAGTTTTGAAATGATATATGAAAAAAAGTAAGCGGTATATTCCTCAGCTTTTATGCCGTAATTGGTGATTATATTTTATTTTAAATATGCTGGGTATTATAAAGTAATTGGCTTGGGCAAAAAGGGCAGTAGAGCAATAAACATCGGCCCGATGGAAGTTATACTACCGCCTAATGCTAAGAAATGGTCGTAAGTACTTTGGCTGATTGGGCCGGCATTTATTTCTTGTATCACCTTGGCTAGTATTGTTAAAGCTTGTTCTTTTTCCGTCGCGCTTAAGGTTTCATCAGCTTTTAAAGTTTCTATTATTTTATGGGCCCGTTTTACTACTTGCTTGGTATTTTTATCGTCTGTCTGTTTGCCAGCTTTAATATTGATAGCTACCGAAGCATTGCTGATGTTGGAACCGGTTATTAAATGACCAATTTGAAAAGTAGGAGCCGGTTTTACTTTACTTTCGTTTATATAATCGTCGTAAGTTTTACCCAGGCTGGTGAAGGCAATGCCTGCGCGGGTTAAAATAAAATGCTCTTTCTCGAGTTTTACCAAATCGGTTTGTAATACTTCTATCAGTAAATCTTCAATTTCATGCTTATCTTCTGCAGTTGCCAGGAATGCTGTCCCATTTTTTAAATCGTATAAAAATTGGGTGATTTTTTCGCTTCTGCTGGTCATATTCAATAGGGATTTAGCTTTACAACTAAAATTTGGATGGGTAAATAAATGCTGCCGGGTCGAGCACTAAAACCTGACTCGGCAGAAGTAAATTTCTATTGTTTTCCTTAAAAAAAAACATCCGATAAAGTTATTTCTTTATCGGATGATTTAAACTTTTATTACTATTTATTACAAAAGCTGAATGTTGCTAAAAGTATCTTTAGCTACAACCATATCTTGCTTAGTATCTTTATTATAAACACCTGTTACAGGTTGTCCGTTTCTAGTGCCGGAGTAATATACTAAGGATTCGGCCAGCTTATAACTATTTATATGCGAAAGGTTTAAAAAGGATAAGTCTTCGGTGAGAATATAAGGGGCTGGTAAGGGTTTTCCTTCATACGGAGCGAAACTAAACCCATACGTTACCTGACCACTATTGATGTATTTAAAGGTTAAATTAGTAATTCTGGCCTCAGCCGGGGTGTAGTCAGGACTCGATTTGGCTACCCACTCCTTACTAACTACTATCAAACCATCTTTTGTCCGTACGGTTTTAGCAGGATCATAAACTACACTGTAGTGTACCCATTCTGTTGAACCATTTTTCAGGTCAAATATATTGAATGTGGCACCACAATCATCCACTACGGCTATATCATCATTATGAAAAGATTCTAAAAAGGTACTTGGACTGGTACAGCCAAAAATGTCCAGGCCAACCTTGGTAACAGTATTAACAATTCTTCTATCGCCGTTAGATTTAGCCAGCAGCATAAGATTGCCAGATTTTGCAACGATAGAAGTAGTTAATGAACTTCTTTCTACCGTTAAAGTTTTAGTATTTAACGTAGCTCCGTTAGAGAACAGAATATCCCCGTTTTCTTCTTCAACTATGTAATCACCTGCATTTTTCAGTTCCAGCCAAGTGTTATCGTACTTTACAAAGAAAGCTATGCCGGAATAGTTAGTAAGAACGTAGATGCCATTGGTAGTTACCCGAACGTCTTTTACTTCGAAGTTCTCAATCAGAGGGGAAATTTTACCTTTTGCATCCGCTAAGAAAACGGTGGTTAAATTGGTTTTAGGGTCATTATCAACGGGTTTTAAAAGGATGGCTTTGTAATCTTCCAGAACAAAGCCTTTCATGCTTTTTACGGCATTTTCAATATTAACACCGGCCGGCGTGACCAGCTTGTCGGGTGCCACTTCGGCTTCCTCCACCGTACAACTTTGTAACAGGGTAAATGATAAAAGCGCCAGCGTAAATAGTTTTTTCATGGGGTATTAGATAGGGTTTAGAATTAGGATAATGCAAGTAAAACAAAATATATTAAAATGCAATCTGCAAGTAAAAAGATTTATTTATAAATAAAGTTTGATAAATTACATCAAATAAGCCCGGTGCTGATTTTGTTTTTATTTTATTAAAAAGCAGGCAATTTGATTGCTAATTTTTGTAAATTTTGATATAATAATTATTCATTATTTAATAAATACCGCCTGGAGCTTAGATATACTGCGGAGCATTTTATAGGAAGTTAGACACCTGTATTAGTCGACTCTTGCTGAAAATCTGGAGCCAAGGCCTATTAAAATTTAAGTGTAACCAGGAGTGAAGGCACTATAGTAAATCTGCACTGTATCGGGTTAGTGACTGATCTCTTCTGTAGGTAACCATATATATGGTTTAAAGCAAAGTAGCGGCTAATAAGGCGGCCGGCAGACTACTTCTTGATCGATGCTTTTTACTAGTTGCTTCTTCGGGATAAGGAGCTGTTTATAACAAAGTGTGCCGGATAAATGTTAGGTGATAATAGCTGTCAGGCTGAAATAAGAAAAAATGAAAAAAGTAATAGTAGTAGCCGGAGGTACCGGAAATTTAGGGGAAAGAGTAATCAAGGCTTTACTGGCCAGCGGCGCGGAAGTCCGGGCCCTTATTCGCGCCAGCAGCAATAAAAATAAAATAGAAAAACTCCAAAAAAGCGGCGTACAGGTAATACCGGTAAACCTTTCTTATACCGAAGAAGTAGCCCGGGCCTGCGCCGGAGCAACTTGCGTGGTATCTACCTTGTCGGGTTTGCGCGATGTAATTGTAGATGCCCAAAAAGTGTTGTTACATGCGGCCATTGCGGCCGGCGTCCCGCGCTTTATTCCCTCCGATTATTCCATCGACTTTACCCGGCTGGAGGTTGGTGAAAACCGCAACTTAGATTTAAGAAAAGAATTCCAGCAATACCTCGATCAGCAGGCGGGTATTGCCGCCACTACAATTTTTATTGGGGCTTTTGCCGATATGCTGACGGGGCAGATGCCGCTGATTCTCTTTAAACTTAAACGCGTGCTGTATTGGGGCAGCGCCGACCAGCGCATGGACTTTACAACCATGGACGATACAGCCGCTTACACTGCCTATGCCGCGCTGGATGAGGCTACTCCGCGCTATTTACGCATTGCCGGCGACGTAGTAAGTGCCCGCCAGTTAAAAGTAATAGTGAGTAACGTAGCCAAAGAACGGTTCCACTTGTTCCGGGTAGGCGGTTTGGGCATGCTCCGCCTCCTGATTAAGATAGCCCGGAAGGTTGCTCCCGGCGAACAGGAACTTTACCCGGCTTGGCAAGGCATGCAGTACATGCATAATATGTTAAGCGGCAAGGCCAAACTCAATCCACTGGACAACAACCGCTACCCGGCAATGCGTTGGACAACGGTGCGGGACGTGCTGACCGCGCATCAGGTTAGCTCGGGAGGTAAGTAGATAAATTTAGATAAGTTCTGCCAGGTGAGGGATAATACCTGAACGCCGACAAACGGCGCTATCATGCTTGCGTGGCGTTTACTGTCGCCTGAATACTTTTACTGGCTGATTATCAACCATTAACCCAGACTGCCCGTTTATCAAGTAATTAGCAATCAGATAAAATCAAGATGAAGAAGATACTGTTTACCGTTCTAATCCTTTCTGCACTAGTTTCCTGTTCCAAAGAAGACGATGAAATTTCTGTTTCCCGGGAAAGTTATGTTATACCCGGAGATACGTTTTTCCCGGAAGGAATTGCTTACCACGAAAATTCTAACCTTTTTTTTACCGGCAGTGTTACGAACGGCGATATTGTAAGCGTTGATGTGCAGAACGGCGAAGCCACTCTTTTTGCGACCGGCAGCGAACAAAACCGCGCCGCCGCTACCGGTTTAAAGCTGGATCGGATGGATCGGCTTTGGGTGTGCGGCGGGGCAAGTAATACCATTCAGGTACTAAATATGAACGGTATGCTCCTAAAAAGCTGGGATACCAAGACTTTGTTTAATTCGGGTTTTATAAACGATTGTATTTACGACGATACCCATATTTACTTCACCGATTCGCAGGTAAGAAAGATTTACCGCACGCGTGTAACCGCCGCCTCACCCGGCGACCTGGAAGAATGGCTCACTTTTACCGATGCCCAAATACCTTATACCAGTGGCACCAACGCCAACGGAATTGTAAATACCCCGGATAATAAATATTTAATTATGGTGGTTTCTACTTCGGGCAAGCTTTACCGCGTAGAGAAAACCACCAAAGCCATAACCGAAATAACCCTAAATACGCCGGTTACGGCCGGCGACGGTCTTTATTTAATGAATAATATCTTGTATGTATCCCGTAACGCCACGAACCAGATTTTTCCGGTAACGCTTAACGCCGACTACACGCAAGGTACCGTGGGCAATGGCTTCGGCTCCAACTTAATCTTTAATACTACTATGGATAGAGCCGGAGATAATTTTTTAGTGGTGAACGGCCAATTAAACCGGCGCGGTTCGGCTACCACGCCGGGCAATCCGGTTTTACCTTTTACGGTTTCGCGCGTAGCTATACCTTAAAATACTGTCTCTGTACAAGTAAAAGTTCTTAAATAGCGCGGCTTTACTTCCGTGCCTTGCCATGAACCAGATTAGCTGTTTAAAATAAGGATATATTCTAATCTTTTTCTGGCCTTCAGATATTATATTTATTGATAGATAAAAAAGGCACGGAAGTAAATCCGCGCCATAGATGTCCGGTATAATCACCTGACACGGCAGAATCTTAAATTAATAATCAGCATTTATGTAATTTAATACGTGTGCATTTAAAGTAATAACCTTAAATGCACACGTATGAAATCTCTAAAATATGTTGCTGTTGTTTTAACACTGGTCATTCACTTTGCCGCCCAAGCGCAGACAAATGAATTAAAAGCATTCCTTAAAAGGTTTGAGACTTATGCCGAAACGCATTATCCGAAGGTTAAATATAATATGCCTATCGCTCAACCGGAAAGTAGTGCAAATTCTATGTTGGAAGCCGGTGTGATAGGTTTTATCGAAGACTCAGAAACCGGTTTAAGGTATTATGCCCGCAACAGTATAGTCTATGACCCTAAGACCGGATACTACCTGGCCTATGACCCCGATGCAAAATATCAGGTAGACATTCAAGTGGGTAAAATTTTCAAAGGAGACACAGAGGTCAAAGTGAAGAAAAGGGATATTAAGTAGTGCGCGTGATTTGTTCCAAATGTTTTTCTGATGTTTTCTGCCGTGTCAGGTGTTATCACCTGACACGGCAGAAAACCTTTATAATAGCGAAGCTAATCTGTCTGATTATGCTAACGGAACATCCGCAATTTTTCACGGCTACTATATTAGAGTGGAAGCACTTGTTAAAGCCGGATAAGTACAAGGATATCGTAATGCAAAGCTTGCATTTTTTGGTAAGCAATAAACGTATTTTGTTGTATGGTTTTGTTATCATGCCCAATCATATTCATTTGATTTGGCAAAAGCGGGAAAACATCCGGCAATCGGACGTGCAAAGAGATTTTCTGAAATATACGGCCCAGCAGATAAAGTTCGACTTGCAGCAAAACCACCCGGCAGTACTGGAGAAGTTTCGGGTAAACGTGAAAGACCGCCAGTACCAGTTATGGGAGCATCGGCCTTTATCGATCTCTTTATGGTCTAGACGCGTGTTTGAACAAAAGCTTGATTATATTCACCAGAATCCGGTACAGGAAAAATGGAAGTTAGCTGATTTACCGGAGAACTATTCCTATTCCAGTGCCCGGTATTATTTGCTTAACCAGGATGACTGGGGATTCATTACGCATTATGCGGAGTAAGTGTCAGGTGATAACACCTGACACGGCGGGATGAAAAATATAATCTTACAAGCCTATCTATATGAAAGGCGCGGAAGTAATTTGGGTGTTTAAATTTTACTCCTATTAATTATTTTAACTTTATCACCAACCCGTATTGTTTTTAACATTTCCCATGGTGTACTATAAACCCCTGATGCTGCCATTCCTGCTATCGTAAAAGGATGGGGTTTTCCAGTATTTGAGATTAGAAGAGTCATTCTTTCTTGAACATGTAATGTTTTGAAAGTTCCTTTTGTATTTTCAAGTTGACCTAAGCTTTCTTTAGAAACAGGATCGAAAATTTCTTCTCCCTCTTCATAAATTAAAAACTCCATATTTTCTTGAATGTTATCTTTCAGTCCCTTGTTGATAACAATTTTACCTGTTTCAATTAAAGAGGCTACTCTGATATCCAATAAATTATCCATACTTATAAATTTCTATCGTATTTGATATAACTTTTAACAATAACTTTGCTTAATGTGGTTAAATTATTTTGACTTATATTTATAAACGTTATAGAATCTGAGTTAAATGCTTCTGTTAAGTTGAGTAATTTTATTTGCATAAATCTATCTTGAATATTTTGCACATAGCCTTTACCAATTTCCAATTCATAATTTTCTTCTAAATAAAAGATACTAACCATTGCGTCGTGGCCCAAGATTTCATCCTCATTCCTTTCAATTAAAAATATATTCTGTTCAGGTTTATAGCTTATGACTTTATGTGTGTTTGTTCTCCTCCTTTTTATTTCAATTTCTAAGTTTTCCTTTTCACTCTGTAGGTCAATACAAAGTTTGACTACTATTAAAATAATAGATGTGAAAAGTAGAATTATAACCATCAACCACCTTAAGGTAATAGTCATGTTCCAATTATTAATAAATGGGCTTATAAGACCAAAAGTCCCTCCCACAATACCAATGATTAGTGAAATGCCAACCTGAGAAAAAATTATATTTTTAAATCTGGAAAATAGCATTGTATATTTAGTAAGTAATTCCGCCGTGTCAGGTGTTATCACCTGACACTCATTCAGTACATTAATCTGCTCAGATATTTATTCCTAAAGTATTAACCTATGAAAGGCTTACAACGGCAAACAAAAAAGCCTTGCAAATTTTCGTGCCGTGTCAGGTGTTATCATCTGACACCAACTCCAGTTAACAACCTTTAAAGATGCGAATATAATTAGTTTCATTCGGAACAGCCGGTAAATAACTTTTCCGGTTTTCTTATGGATGATAAAGGGGGCATTCCGCATTATATGGAATAAATGTCAGGTGTTATCACCTGACACTTACTTTATCATGAATTTATGTTTGCTAAGATATTTATTCCGAAGAAATTAACCTATTTGAATACCTACTACTTTAGAACTCCTAATTCAGAAAACAAAAAAGCCTTGCAAATACTTTGCAAGGCTTTAGTTTATTACAAACCTTGATTGGCTAATATATTTATTCTTGAAATGTTAACCTATTCAAACACCTGCCATTTTTCAAATTCCTAATTTCTAAAAACAAAAAAGCCTTACAAAATAAATTGCAAGGCTTTTTTGTTAATGTACCCAGAGCCGGGGTCGAACCGGCACAACAGTGAAGTTATTGGTGTTTGAGACCAACGCGTCTACCAATTCCGCCATCTGGGCAGGCATCGTGGTTACGATTGGGAGGCAAACTTAGTTAAACTTTCCTGAATACGCAATAGGTATTTTTTCTTTAAATAATAGGTTTTTATCTGCTGCAGGGCTTCGTCGCGGGTAAAGCCTTCTAACATAGGGTATTGCTGCAGCGTAGGCCGGATATCATTTTCTAAACTGGCGCGCAGGCTAATGGTTTCCTGGCTAACTTTTTCAAAAGCGGCCTGGTCAAAATCAAACTCCAGCTCCATAATCTGCTCGTTTAGCTCCATCATCTCCATTAAAAAATCCTGGGGCAATTCGTTGTTTTTGCCTTCTTCCAGCAAGCCGTGCTGTCCCAGAATATATTGCATGCGTAGGTCGGGGTTGCTCAGGGTTCGGTAAGCGTTGGTGTTAAGCGTAGAAAGCGCCAGTATTTCGCTTTGCTTTTCCGGACTTGCGTTCGCGTGAAAATCCGGGTGGTGTTCCCGGCTCAGGGCGTAATACTTGTTTTTGATTTCCTTTTCGTCAGGCAGGAAAGTTTCGGGTAGCTGGTAAAATTCGAAGTAGTTCACGGGGCAAAGTTAATATTTAATCCTTATGCATACTGGTAATCCGTAATACGGGTTCCGGTTACCGGCTATTTACCGGTGTATACTACCGAAGAAAAGTCCAGGGGCAAGGCCGCAAACCTTTTTTAGTCTCCGCCCAACGCCCGCGAATAATTCGGAATGGCGGTAATGGTTTAAAGCTGCTGCGGAAAGTAACAGCGAAAAATAAGGTTTAAAGAGGAGTAGCCGGGTAAAAGTTTATGTCTACCCGCGAATCGAAATGCAAACCGAGCAGCTCGGAAGCGTTCCCTTTATTAATCCCGATGGATAATAAATTCTGGGTAGTAAACACGCAAACGCAATCCCCTTCATCTACGGCGTTGTACTGGGCGTAAATCTTGTCCACGGTTTCACGGGCAAACTTAATGGTAAATTGCCGGCCGTGCCCAATGGCATCAATGCTGTCGCGCGAAATATCCGTAATCAGGTTGCCGTAATGGTCGATGTGGATGATGTGCCCCGTAATGGCGTGGTCGCTGAACCGGAGCTGCCGGTTGATAAGCTCCCGCATCACTTTGGTTTCCGGACCCAACGCCAGGATATCGCCGCCTTGCACCAGAAAAGCTGCCGCCGGCGCCAGGATTTCTTTAGCCGGATGGGCCAGCTTACCCGCACTATCCAACTGCACCAGTTTTTCGGGCCGCGATTCCGTTAACAAAGATAAAATACCATTGTCGGGCGCCAGGAAATAATGCTGGTTAAATTGGAGCGCGTGGTACCGCCCGCCTTCGGCGCCTTGCGAATCAACGGCCAGCAAGTGCACGGTGCCTGCCGGAAAATCCCGGTAAACCGAATTTAAAACGTAAAGGCCGTGCAAAATATTAAACGGCTCGATGGCGTGCGATATATCTAATACCTGGGCCTGGGGGTAATTTTTTAAGATGCTGGCTTTAACGGCTGCTACGTAATGGTCGGTGTATCCAAAGTCAGATAAAAACGTAATCAGGGCCATAAGCACGAATTAAATTAGCACTATTTTTGTTATTTACAAAAGTAAGAATTATTTTAAATACGAAATTCATCCCTATCACGATAAATAGAAATTAAGCATTTGGTAGAAAAAGTTATAACCCTGGAAAATATCTCGCTTATAGATTTTCTAGGTGTTGAAAATCAAAACATTAAGCACCTGGCGGCGGCCTTTCCGGGCAGTAAAATAACCAGCCGCGGCAACGAAATAAAAATTCAGGGCAAAACGCCGGAGATAACCAAAATAAACGAAATTCTCTCTTCGCTGATTGAGCATTATCATAAATACGGACAGATAAACCAGAACAGCGTGAACAAATACATTGCGCCCGACCCGGATTTAGACGAAAACGGAATTGCTACACCGCCGGATGTTTTGTTGTACGGCAGCAAAGGCGGCATTATAAAAGCCAAAACGCCCAACCAGCAACGGCTGGTAGATGCCGTAGATAAAAACGACATGGTATTTGCCCTGGGACCGGCCGGTACTGGTAAAACCTATATCTCGGTAGCGCTGGCGGTGCGGGCCCTTAAAAATAAAGAAGTAAAGAAAATTATTATTTCGCGCCCCGTGGTAGAAGCCGGCGAAAGCCTGGGTTTTTTGCCCGGCGACATGAAAGATAAAGTAGATCCGTATTTGCGGCCCATTTACGATGCCCTGGAAGATATGATTCCGGTGGAAAAGCTGAAATACTACTACGAAAACAAGATTATTGAAATAGCGCCGCTGGCGTACATGCGGGGACGTACCCTGAACCATGCGTTTGTTTTGCTCGATGAGGCCCAAAATACCACGCCGATGCAGATAAAAATGTTCATGACCCGGATGGGCCCCAGCTCTAAAGTAATGATCAACGGTGACCGTTCGCAGATAGATTTACCGACGAAACAAAAGTCTGGTTTAATCGAGGCGATTAATATTCTAAGAGACATCAAAGGCATTGCCTTAGTAGAATTGAAAGCCGAAGACGTAGTGCGGCACCGCTTAGTAAAATCGATTATTGAAGCCTATACCAAAGCCGAAGAAGCTGCCCAAAGCCGCGAACCGGTCCGGATTGAACGATAAAATATCTTTACGCTAATAAACAATAGCGTCGAATGTGTATTCGGCGCTATTTTAGTTTAAAGCCCGTACCTGATATTGGGTTGGACACTAAACATTTGAAAATGGTTTATTAATAGCTTGGAGTCATCCTGAGCCTGTCGAAGGATCTAACTCTTACCGTTTATCTTTTGCAAGATTGCATCTTTTAAGGCAATGGTGCTAACTGGCTTCTACAGCCTAAGTTGGCTCAAGGCCGCGTGGCCCCGTTTGGGCATTCGGGCGGGCTATGCTTCCTTTCCTCGCTAAAAGCTCGGAATGCTGCGCACCGGAATCCTAGCAGGCCCTCTCTGCCCAAACTGACGTAATTGCCTGCGGAGTTGCGGTTGTAAGTATTCAATCTGTTTTTTTTAATAAGATATACTTCTCTCTTTTTCTATGCCAAACAGAAAAGCAGTAGCGGGTGCACGAAGATAATTTTTTGTTTAAGCCGTCAGCGCGTTTTAAACTGCCTTTAATATTTGGCCACTCCTTCCCTAATTTAGGGAAGGTGCCCGGAGGGCGGAAGGGTTAAGAAATTAAGGCTCCCCCGGCGAGGCGAAATTTAGCAGGGATAAAACTGCCCTTAAACATGGAAATTCTTTTTTGCCTAAACCGTATGATAAATCATAAAGTATTATCGAATTAATTTAAATTAATTGGTGTTGGCATAATCATCAATCTTAAAGCTTTAATTTGCAAATTAACTGGTGATTGTACCAGCGAAGAGTTTACCCCAGCGTTATTATGGTTAGCGTAAATAAAATTAAAGACCCGACCGATTTAAAAAAGGCCTTTGCCATCCGGGAAAAAGTATTTGTGGACGAGCAAAAAGTACCGGCCGATGCCGAATACGATGCCCATGAAGATACCGCTCATCATTACCTGGCCCAGTACGCTGGGGTGCCCTGTGGTGCGGCCCGCTGGCGCAAAACGCCTTATGGTATAAAGCTGGAGCGGTTTGCCGTTTTGCCCAGTTACCGGAACCAAGCGGTGGGTAGCGAAATCCTGAAACAAGTATTACAGGACATAAAGGCCGCTTATCCCGACGAACAAATATATTTACACGCGCAAGTGCCGGCCATGCCGTTTTATGCCCGCCAGGGGTTTGCGCCAATAGGCGAAAAGTTTAGTGAATGCGACATTGAGCACTACAAAATGATTTTGCGTGTTTAAGTGGGCACCCTATCCGTACTTGCGGGTAGTTTTCTTTTTTGCGGCCGGTATATTTACTTATGTCCGGGTAGAGCAACTTCCGGCGTTTGTTTTGCTCTTTTTTACCGTTGTACTTTTAGCTTACTTGGTTTGCTGGGGTGTGGCCCGCACGAAGAAGTCAGCAGATTGGCATAACCTGGCCGGCTTAGTGGCTATGCTGGCTTTTTACCTGGCCGGTTTTATCCAAACGCATTTGCTCACCGCCAAATCGCAACCCGATAACCTCATTTATTACCAAACGGAACCCATCGAGTACTACGTAGGCGTGGTAAACGATTATATTACGCATAAACCCCAAACGCGCACTACTACTTTAGCCCTAACCCAAATTAAAAGCAACGGTACCTGGCAGCAAGTTTCGGGTAATGTAAAACTAACCCTGCCAAACAAAGCGGGTGCTTCGGAGGTAAAATACGGCACTGTACTATTGGTAAAAGGAGCGCCCCGGCTGGTACAAGCCCCTCTTAATCCCGGACAGTTTAATTACCGGCAATACCTGGGGCAGAGACAAATTTACCACCAGCACTTTTTAAATGCGAGCCAATTTAGCATAGCGGGTCAAAAGCCACCTCATGCAATCGTCTACCTCAGTATTAAACTCCGCGATTTTCTGGATGCCCAATTGCGCAAAAATATACCTTCGGATCGGGAATACGGCATTGCGACGGCCCTGGTGTTGGGTATAAAAGACTACCTGCCCGAAGATATTAAAACTACCTATGCCAACACCGGCACCATGCACGTTTTAGCGGTTTCGGGTTTGCACGTAGCTTTGTTATTCTGGATTTTAAATTTATTAATTGGCCGCTGGCGCGAGCGCCGGGGTTTAAAACTAATTAGCTTTTTGCTATTGCTGGGCATTATCTGGTTATATGGCTTTGTTACGGCTTTATCGGCTTCGGTGCTGCGGGCCGTGGTTATGTTTAGTTTAATTTCTTATGCCAATACTTTCCGGAAGCAAGCCAATATTTATAATACCTTAGCCGCCGCCGCTTTTCTCTTACTCTTATACAACCCTTACTTTTTACTCGATGTTGGTTTCCAGTTATCGTTCCTGGCGGTGGTTGGTATTGTCTATTTTCAACCAAAAATATACGGTTGGCTGGAAGTAAACGCTTGGCTCCCCGATAAAATTTGGGCTTTGGTGAGTACTTCTTTGGCGGCGCAACTGGCCGTGCTACCCCTTAGTTTCTATTATTTTCACCAATTCCCGGTTTACTTTTTACTGGCGAATATTGCGGCTATTTTCTTATCTAATATCGCCTTAACGGTTGGTTTTTTATCTCTTGGTTTGTGCTGGCTGCCCTATTTACCAGGCTTACTGGGGCAAGTTATTACTTACTCCTTAAGCCTAATGAATAGAATAAGCAGTTTTTTACTTCAACTGCCGCTAGCCGTTATCAGTGGAATCGATATCAGCCAAACCCAGGCTTGGCTGCTTTATGGTATGTTGATTTTAATGGCTTTTTTTCTGGCCCGAAAGCGCTTACCGTATTTTGCTTTTTTTACCGTTTGCGTACTGCTTTTTTCGGGTTTACAATTAGCCGAAGCCAAAAACCAACAACACCAGCAGCTTTTTGTGGTTTACCACGTGCCCCGGGCAACGGCGCTTGGTTTTATTACGGGGAAAGAGGTTACTTTATTAGCCGATTCTGTTTTTTATGCTAATCCCAAAAACCTGCAGTATAACTTACAGCCGCACTGGTGGAAACTAAACCTTAAACCTACCGCAGCGCTTACCTTAAATGCAACATCTTCCCCCGCAAACGTAGCAGTAACCACTTTGCCGGATGGAAACAAATTATTTAGTTGGCGCGGTTTAAAAATTATGTACTGCCAGAAAGCAATAAGCGGTTATCAACTGGCGGATCTGAAGCTGGATTACCTTGTTTTAAGTAACAATGCGTATGTAAGTCCTGCTATAATTTCCGGTACGAAGCGTAATCTAACCATAGTTGTAACAGGAGCAAATTACAGGCAGTATAGCCAAAAGTTGCGGAAGCAAATAAATAAAATAGCTTTTATAAAATTGCACGCCACCGCCGAAGAAGGTGCCTTCGTAGTAGCCAGGGCAGAACGTTAATAGCCGGTCTTAAAAACAAATTTAGAAGCGAGCAAGCGTACTCTCTAAATTTACCGGTGGGCCGGGCCGGCGTTATGGAGAAAAGAAGTATTTGCCCCAGGTATGCCGCTTGTTCGCACACCCGGATTGTTGCGGTAAAATTAAATGTTACCGGTATGTTACCTGATTTTTAAACATCTTAAGAATAAAACGGTTGTAAATATATGCTGACCAATATCGGAATAGTTGTCCTGACTTTTATCTTAATGGAAGGTGTGGCTTGGTTTACGCATAAATATGTGCTGCACGGCTTTTTGTGGTTTTTGCACAAGTCGCACCACGTAAAACACGACCACGCGCTTGAACGCAACGATTTGTTTTTTTCGTTTTATGGCACGCTCGCCATGCTGTTTTTTATTTTCGGCAGCAAAAACCTGGATTATCGTTTCTGGATTGCCACCGGCATTACCCTATATGGCTTTACTTATTTCCTGGTGCACGATGTTTTTATACATCGCCGGTTAAAGATATTTAATAAAACTTCTAACGTCTATTTAAAGGCGCTGGACATGGCGCATAAAATGCATCACAAAACAACCGGAAAAGATGGTTCAGAATCTTTTGGCATGTTGTGGGTGCCGGTTAAGTATTTCCGGTTAGCCGTCCGCAAGAAATCTTTTCGTAACTTCCAGTAAGCGTGGCGCAGTATTCGATAAAAGAACTGGAACACTTGTCGGGCATCAAAGCCCATACCATACGCATCTGGGAGCAGCGGTACCGCGTCCTAAATCCCAAACGAACCGAAACCAACATTCGTTATTACGATGATAGCGATTTAAAAACCATTCTGAATATTTCGGTTCTGAACGAACACGGCTATAAAATTTCGAAAATAGCCCAGATGACTCCTGCGGAATTGACCCAGATAGTGGCCCAACTTACCCAGCAGCGGGTACCCAATTCGCAACAGCTAAATACCTTGTTACTGGCCATGATCGAGATGGAAGAAGAACGTTTCGACCGGCTGTTGACTACTATTATTTTGCAGAAAGGGTTGGAGCAAACCATGCTCGACACTATTTGCCCGCTCCTGGTAAAAATTGGTATTTTGTGGCAAACCGGTATTATCCGGCCGGCCCAGGAACATTTTGTGAGCAATATAATCCGGCAGAAATTATTTGTGGCCATTGATGGTCAGGTACCGGCTAGCCGCGCTTCAGCTACTCGTTTTCTGCTGTTTCTGCCCGAAGGCGAGCTGCACGAAATAGGTTTGTTATTCAGTTATTATATTTTGCGTAAACGTGGTTATCACGTATTGTATCTGGGCCAGCATCAGCCTATCTCTGATTTAGATGCCACCGTTCAGAGTTACCTTCCCCACTATATTTGTACCGCTTTTACCGTTATTCCCGAACGCGACCAGGTTCAGAAATATATACAGCACCTGGCTGAGTTAGCCCCGGATGTCATTATTTTTATCAGCGGCCAGCAGGCGCAGCACCATCATTTCACCTTTCCCCAAAACATTGTTCAAGTTGCTTCTTTGCCCCACTTTATCGAGCTAGTTGATAAACAAAAGAAATAAGAACTTCCACAAACTTATTTCCTTGATTTTAATCAAATATCAAAATATTTAGTTAGGCTGCGGGATTATTTAGTGTAACTTTCTGAATATATATTAATTAAGTGTGAGAAGTGACTCCGGTAAAATTTACCAATAGCAAGTACTGTCAAAAATTAATAGCATTAATTATCTTTTTGTTTAACGCTTATTAAATAAAGTTAAACAAAACACCTCCTTTTTTTCTTAACCTGCGTAATATCTATTATGCAAGGTTAACCTAAATTTATACTATGACTGCACTTGAATTTACCTCCCAAGTACAAAAGTTGTCTTACTCCCTGAAACCTGTAGCGATGAACCTGACCCGTGATTTTGACGAGGCCAAGGATCTGGTACAGGAAACCTTATTAAAGGCTCTCACGAACCGCGATAAGTTTAAAGCCGGCACTAATTTAAAAGCCTGGCTTTACACCATTATGCGCAACTCGTTTATTAACAATTACAACAAAATAACCAAGCGCAGCAGCAACATCGCCAGCGATGATTATTTTTTGTATATCAACACCGACCAAAACTTTATTACCCAGAATGGTGCTACCGGTAAGTTTGCTTTAAGTGATATAAATTACGCCATCGAACGCTTGGACGAGGATTTTCGGACGCCTTTTATGATGTATTTTACCGGGTTTAAATACCTGGAAATTGCCGAAAAGCTTAGCATTCCGATTGGTACCGTAAAAAACCGGATTCATATTGCCCGTAAAGAATTAAAGCAATTGCTTTCGGTTTACAACCCGGCCGTATAAGTTAATTACCGTATCTTGCGGTATAAACTTAGATATAAGTCAATACGATTAGCAGGTTAGTTTCATATTTTCCTGTAAGTAAACAGAAAGAATAAGTTTTATTTATAAGCTAATTACTTATTGATTGTAATCAAACTTAAAGCAATATACTAACTGCCATTTAGTCTTGATACTTATATATTGCTACTTGTTTTCGATGCCTCATTATAACACTGCATGCAAAACCCAAAAAATGTAATTGTTATTGGTGCCGGTTTTGCCGGTATGGCCGCTGCTACCAGTTTGGCACAACAGGGTTTTAGGGTGCAGGTATTAGAAAAACACGATCAGCCGGGGGGGCGGGCCCGGGCGTTCTCGGCGCAGGGTTTTACTTTTGATATGGGCCCCAGCTGGTACTGGATGCCCGATGTATTCGAGAAATATTTTCAGAAGTTTGGTAAAACTACCGCCGACTATTACGAGTTGCAGCGTTTAGATCCGTCGTATACCGTTATTTTCGGCGAAAACGATTATATGCCGGTGCCTGCCAAAATGCCGGCTTTACACGCCTTGTTTGAGTCTTTAGAACCGGGCAGCAGCCAAAAGCTGGATGCATTCCTGAAACAGGCCGCTTACAAATACGAGGTTGGTATTAACCAATTGGTGTATAAACCGGGGCGTTCGTTTACGGAGTTTCTAGATTGGCGCTTACTGGTAGATGTTTTCCGGATGGATGTTTTTCAGAGCATGCACCAACACGTCCGCAAATTCTTCCAAAACGAGAGAATAATTAAGTTAATGGAGTTCCCGGTTTTGTTCCTGGGAGCTTTGCCGCAAAATACGCCTGCTTTGTATAGCCTGATGAACTACGCCGATATTTCGTTGGGTACCTGGTACCCCAGAGGAGGTATGTATAAAATTGTGGAGGGCATGGCGGCTTTAGCCGAGTCGGTGGGCGTGGAATTTTTATATAACCAGGAAGTAAACTGGCTCGAAACCGAAGGCACCAGTATTAAACGGGTACATACTACCGAAAAAATATTTACGGCCGATGTGGTGGTAGCCGGTTCTGATTATCACCACGTTGAAAATCAATTATTGCCACCGGCGCAGCGAAGCTACTCCGATAGTTATTGGAGTAAACGGGTAATGGCGCCGTCTTCTTTGATATTTTATTTGGGTATCAATAAAAAACTGGAGAACCTGCAACATCACAATTTGTTTTTCGACGAAGATTTTGAGCCGCATGCCCGCGAAATATACGAAACGCCGCGTTGGCCTACCAACCCTTTGTTTTACGTATCGGCCCCTTCTAAAACCGATGCGGGTGTGGCGCCGGAAGGTTGCGAAAATTTGTTTATCTTGATTCCGGTAGCGCCAGATTTACAAGACGACGAGGCAACCCGAGAAAAGTATTACGATCTGGTATTAAATCGCTTAGAGAAATTAACCCGGCAAAAAATACGGGAGCACGTTATATTTAAACGCAGTTATGCGCACCGGGATTTTATATCGGATTACCATGCTTTTAAAGGCAACGCGTACGGCTTAGCCAATACGTTAATGCAAACCGCCATTTTAAAGCCCGGCCTGAAAAGCAAAAAATTAAAAAACCTGTATTATACCGGCCAATTAACGGTGCCGGGCCCGGGCGTGCCTCCGTCTTTAATTTCGGGGCAGGTGGTAGCCCAGGAGGTAACCAAGGAATTTGCCGGTTAAGCTTTGCTTTTTAAACCAAATGGCTTTTTATCGGTTAAAAACAGTATATAAAAGAACCGGGTGGTAAAATTAAGATAATTGGTCTGAAATAGAATACTAAAAGCCCCGGTTTATAAAGCTGCGGCTTAATTTGTTAACGCTTAATTATTAGTTTATAATTCAGAAGTATATGATGGAATTATTTAACCTGACGAGCTACAAATGCAGCCAGTTAATTACCCAGCAGTATAGTACCTCCTTTACGCTGGGCATTAAAACGCTGAATAAGAAATTCCATTTTCCTATTTACGCCATTTACGGTTTTGTGCGCTTCGCCGACGAAATAGTAGATACTTTCCACGATTACGACAAAGCCGAATTACTTCAGGATTTTAAAAAATGCACCTATGAAGCCATTGCCAAGAAAATAAGCTTAAACCCGGTGCTGCATGCTTTTCAGAAAGTAGTGCACGAATTCGGCATTAAGCCGACCTATATAGATGCCTTCCTGAAAAGCATGGAAATGGATCTGGAAGGGCAGAAGTATAATAAAAATTTGTATGACGAATATATTTACGGCTCGGCCGAAGTAGTAGGTTTAATGTGTTTGCAGGTTTTTTGCGAAGGCGATGAGGCTTTGTTTGAGAAGTTAAAAGAACCTGCGCGCAGTTTGGGCGCTGCTTTCCAAAAGGTAAATTTTTTGCGCGATATGCAAAGCGATTACCAGGAGCGGGGCCGGGTTTATTTCCCGAAAGTTGATTTTCAAACCTTTGATAACGATTGCAAAGCCGCCATTGAAGAAGATATTTTAACCGATTTTAAAGCGGCTTACCAGGGCATTTTACAATTACCTAAATCGGCCCGCATGGGTGTGTATCTGGCTTACATATATTATTTAAAGCTTTTCAAGAAAATTCAATGTTTGCCGGCAGCCCGAATTTTAACCGAACGCGTAAGAGTACCTGATAATACTAAATTGGCATTATTAGTAGGGTCTTACCTGCGTTATCGTTTAAATACCATTTAGCACTGTGCCTGTATTTCTACTTTCTTTAACTTTCTTTTTATCGGGTTTTATTTCTCAGGTCGAAAATTCTTATAAAGTACATGATCTGCGCCGGTTTTTTTACGAAGCTGCCGATAACAAAAATAAATGCGAAGCTTTAGTAGCTCATTTAAGCAAATACCGAGGCTCCGACCCGGCTGTTTATGGTTATAAAGCGGCTACCCAGGCTTTAATGGCCGATCATGCCTGGAGCCCTTATTATAAAATTAAATACGTACGAAACGCGGCGCAACTATTTGCCGAAATTATAAAAAAATCTCCGCAGGTAACCGAAGTGCGATTTCTGCGGTACAGCATGGAGTATTATATACCCAGATACCTGAACATGAGCGGCCATTTGCAGGAAGACCGGTCTGTTATTTTAAAAAGTTTATTTCGTTATCCGCAATCGGATCTGGACCCGGAGATTTTCCGGAGAATTAAAGATTTCCTGCTGAAAAACGACGACCATTTAACCGAACAAGAGCGGAAGCAAGTCGCTAACCTGAAAGCCTGATGTATATTTATTTATACCTAAATCTTTTCACCATTTTCTTTCCTTTTGTGCTGTCTTTCGATAAGCGCGTTCATTTTTATACCTACTGGAAATTTCTTTTTCCGGCCATGGCGGTAAACGCGCTGATATTTATTTGTTGGGATTCGTACTTTACCCACCTTGGCGTTTGGGGCTTTAACCCCGACTATTTGCTGGGAATATATTTATTAGGTTTACCGCTGGAAGAAGTGCTTTTTTTTATAACTGTGCCGTACGCCTGCGTATTTATTTACGAAACGCTAACCGCTTATATAAAAAAGGATTTTTTGCAGCCTTACGGACTTTGGATTTCCGTTATGTTAGTTGTATTCCTGGTGCCCCTGGGGTTTTACTTTTTGCAGCAGCTGTACACCTCGGTTACCTTTCTCTTTTTAAGCGTAATGTTGGTATTACATTACCTGCTTATGCGCAAAAAAATCCTGGGGCGGTTTTATGTGGCTTACCTGGTGCACCTGGTGCCGTTTTTACTTGTTAATGGCGTACTTACCGCTATCCCCATCGTTTGGTACAACAATGCGTATAATGTAGGTGTCCGGCTTACTACTATTCCCATCGAAGACACCATGTATTCGATGCTGATGTTGCTGATTACCATTACCATTTATGAATATTTAAAACAGAAGCGTTTAAAACAAACTACCTCTTAACCTGTTTTAGGAGTATGTATAATCTCCAGGTACAAATCGACATTAATTCCGGCTTTTGTTTTGGCGTGATCTATGCCATTCAGATGGCGGAAGATATCCTGGACGAGCAGGGGTATTTGTATTGTTTGGGGGATATCGTCCACAACGACGAGGAAGTGGAGCGGCTCACCCAACGCGGCTTACGCATCATAGATCACGAAATGTACCGCGAATTGCGCAACGAACATGTTTTGATTCGGGCCCACGGCGAGCCACCTGCTACTTACCAAATTGCCTTACAAAATAACCTTCATTTAATAGATGCTTCTTGCCCGGTAGTGCTGAAACTGCAAAACCGCATTAAAACTTCTTACGACAAAAACGAGCCTATTTATATTTACGGCAAGCACGGCCACGCCGAAGTAGTGGGCTTATTAGGGCAGACTCAAAACAAAGCCATCGTATTTGAAAATATAGAAGAACTGCTGCAAAAAGAACTGCCGCAAAATATTACATTATACAGCCAAACCACCAAAAGCACCAATAATTTCTACAAAATAAAAGAGTTACTCATCTCTAAAGGCCATACGGTAGAGGCCAACGATACCATTTGCCGGCAGGTATCTAACCGGGATAAAGATTTGCGTAAATTTGCGGCGCGGTTTGATAAAATTGTTTTTGTATCGGGTACCAAATCGTCGAACGGCAAAGTTTTATACCAGGTATGTAAAGACACCAACCCCCATACTTATTTTGTGTCGAAAGTAGAAGAATTAAACCCGGCTATGTTTCAGCCGTACGACTCGGTGGGTATTTGTGGGGCAACTTCTACGCCCATGTGGCTCATGGAAAATGTCCGGGCTGCCTTAATAACCTATTAAAAGTAATTAGTTGTTGTTGATTAGTTGTTAGTTAATCGGCTAATTTAAAATGACGTTTTTGATTTGATAAATTCTGACCCTTTTACCAATAACTGAAAACTACTCAACGTATAATTTAGCGGAATTTTCGGTAAGTATTTAATCTAATGTCGTTTCTGAATAAGCATAAAGGAGTACTGATTGCCCTTACCATCATCCTGAGTTGGGTTGCTTGCTTGTGGTATTTACTGCATCGGCCGGTTAAATTTTATGATCCGGTTACTTACTTGTTGGTGCTGGTGCAAACCCATTTGTATACCGGGTTATTTATTACGGCACACGATGCCATGCACCAGGTGGTTTCCCGGAATAAAACCCTGAACAAAACCATTGGCACCGTAGCCGCCGGTTTATTTGCCTATAACTATTATCCCCGCTTGTTTCCCCGGCACCACGAGCACCACCGTTACGTAGCCACCGACAAAGACCCTGATTACCACGGCGGTAACTTTTTTGCCTGGTACTACAGTTTCCTGAAGCAATATATTACGTGGCAGCAAATCTTGTTAATGGCCATCACGTTTAACCTGCTCAAACTCTTTTTCCCGGTAGAGAATGTGATACTCTTCTGGATAATCCCGTCGGTGCTGGCTACTTTCCAATTGTTTTATTTTGGTACCTACTTGCCGCACCGCGGCGAACACGCCGCCGATAACCGGCATAAATCAACTACCCAATCTAAGAACCATTTTTGGGCTTTTCTGAGTTGTTATTTTTTTGGCTATCATTACGAACACCACGAGAAACCTTATGTGCCCTGGTGGCAATTGTATAAAGAAAAACAATAGCTGTTTAGCATAGTTGAGAAAATTTTATTAATTATCAATCATTGCCCTAATTTTTTTACTGCTTTATGCAGAAGAAAACTTGCTTTGCCTCCAGCTTTAGCCTTAGTATGTTAGCCCGCAACTAAGGTTTTTATTTTCCGGCTGCTTCAATACAACTCAATTACCATACAGTTATGGCGGGTAGTGGTATTTCTAATACCCATCCTAATTCTGAATAGAGTAAAACCAGGCATAACAGCTGGGATTTTACCCCACTAATACGCCTTCTTTCCTCCACCTTGCCCCACTTTCTCCATTTTTGTACTTTTTCGCTGCTTGCTTTAAGGTTTGTTTAAATTTTAAGTGCCTGATAAACAACAGACTTATGAAAAAAATACCATATATAGAAGCAAAAGAATAGCTATATGGTTGTTAAATACAATTTCTAAATACTTACTTACAACTATGTGGATAAAGTGGATAAGTGATGTAGATAACCTTAATTTATCCACAAAGTGGTAAAAAGTGGGAGATTGTGGTTGACTTCTTTTCCCTATTCCGTATTTTTGTTTACTCCGGAATTTACCCGGACCTTATAAAAACAGATGAACTTTCTTTCCGGCGAATATGAATGTAAGCTAGACCCGAAAGGACGGTTGGTTTTACCTGCAAAGATAAAAGCCAACCTGCCCGAGGCGTCCGGCAACAACGTCGTCCTGACCCGGGGGTTTGAGCCGTGCCTGGTTTTATACCCGCAGCAGGAATGGAAAGTGATTTATGATAAGGTAGCTGGCTTAAATGAATTTAACGAGGAGTACCGGAATTTTCAGCGGAACTTCTTTCGGGGTAATACCGAGATAGAACTAGACAGCAACGGGCGGTTTATTTTACCTCGTACCATGGTGCGTTTCGCAGAGATAGGTAAAGAAGTAATTATGGTGGGATTGGGTAATCGGGTGGAGATCTGGAATCCGGATAAATATGAGGAGTACTTGTTTAAAGATCAGCAGCAATTCTCGCAACTGGCCCAGCAATTCTTAGGCAATTCACCCGTAACCGATCCGCAGGTATAATGGCGTATCACCTACCCGTATTATTGCCCGAGTCGGTGGCAGGTTTGGCCATTAAGCCGGAGGGCGTTTATGTAGATGTTACCTTTGGCGGCGGCGGGCACTCGGCCGCAATAGTGGAAAAACTGACTACCGGCCATCTGTATAGCTTCGATCAGGATACCGATGCGGAGCAAGAAGCTGAAAAGCTGAACTCCGCTGCTTTTACCTTTATAAAGGCCAACTTCCGGTATCTGAAAAAATACCTTCGCCTGTACGGGGTGAAGCAGGTAGATGGCATTTTGGCTGATTTGGGGGTTTCGTCGCACCAGTTCGATACTTCCGAGCGCGGTTTTTCTACCCGCTTTGATGGCCCGCTGGATATGCGCATGGACAAGGAGGCCGGTAAAACGGCCAAAGAAATATTAAATACCTACGCCGAAGAAGAGCTGCATAAGCTATTTGGGATATACGGCGAAGTTAAAAATGCCCGGACCCTGGCCCGCACCATTGTGCTGAAAAGAGCGACCCAGGAACTGGATACCATTGGGCAGTTTAAACAGGCAATTGCTTCGTGTATGCCCAAGGGAAAAGAAAATAAATATCTAGCCCAGGTATTTCAGGCCTTGCGCCTGGAGGTAAACGACGAAATGAAAGCCCTGGAAGAAATGCTCCTGCAAACAGCAGAAGTACTAAAGCCTGGCGGACGGCTGGTAGTAATATCGTACCATTCTTTAGAAGATAGATTGGTGAAGAATTTTATCCAAAAAGGGAAATTTTTTGGCGAAGTGGAAAAAGATTTTTACGGGAACGAATTAAAACCTTTTACGCCGGTGCCGCCCAAATTAGTAACGCCTGCGGCTTTGGAATTGCAGGAAAATAACCGGAGCCGGAGCGCCAAATTACGGGTAGCCGAAAAGTTATAATAAAGTTATAAGTAGAAAGTCCTAAGTAATAAGATAGATCAATTAAGAGTAAGCAGCAGGAAGAACTTAATACTTACAGCATAAAACTTAATAAGTATGGCCAACAATACAGTTAAAGAAAGACCGGTTCAGCGCAGAGCCAACACCCAGCGCCGGCAGCCAAGGCCGGAAAGGGTAGAAGTAGAACGGGTAAAAGGGATCAGCATATTTAACCTGCTAGACCGGTACACCAAAATGGATGTGATTTTCCAGGACGGATTACCCGTTAAATACTTGCCATTTATTCTGTATTTAATGATGGTGGCTCTGTTTTATATTGGTAATACCCATTACGCCGAAAAGACTATCCGGAAAATAGATAAGATTAAATTAGAAACCGAAGATTTACGGGCCGATTATACCACGCTCAAATCAGATTACATGGAGGCCAGCAAACAATCGGAAGTAGCCCGTAATGTTGCGCCCACCGGATTAATAGAAAGCTCTTCTCCTCCTTACCAGATCGAAGTTTATGGCGAAGAATATTAAGAAATCCATTGTTACCCGGGTGCGGGTAGCCTTCTTGTTTATTTGCCTTTTTGCGGCCGCTATTATCGCCAAGGTTGTACAGGTGCAGGTGTTCGAAGGTCAGAAATGGGCCCAGATCCAACGGGAAAAACGCATTGTGTACCAGCCCGTTTATGCTACCCGGGGCAATATTTTGTCGGATAACGAAAGTATTATGGCTACCTCCCTGCCATTTTATCGCGTAGCTTTCGATGCTACTATCTGTAAGGAGAAAACTTTTGACCAGGGCATCGATTCGCTGGCCTTGTTGTTATCCCGGTTTTACAAAGATAAATCGCCGGAAGGATACCGGCGCAAAATTAAAAACGCCCGGCTTTCGCACCGGAAATACCTGCGCATCCACAGCCGGCAAATTAACTACCAGGATAAAAAAATGATGGCTTCCTGGCCTATATTCCGGGAAGGCAAGGGCCGGGGCGGCATTATTTTCGAGAAAGTAGATAAGCGTTTTCGTCCGTTTGGTTCGTTGGCGCAACGCACGGTGGGCCGTATATCCGAAGATAAAAATGGTTCGGGTTTAGAATATACTTTTAACAGTCAGTTGGCGGGTAAAGACGGCGAAGCCTTGTACGAACGGATGGTGGGCGGTAACAAGCCTATTTACAACGGTACGGAAGTTAAACCTTTGCCCGGTTACGATATTAAAACCACCATTGATATTAACCTGCAGGACGTGGCCGAAAACGCTTTATATAAAGCCTTGGTTTCGAATAATGCCCAGTATGGTTGCGTAATTTTAATGGAAGTAAAAACCGGGGAAATAAAAGCCATTGCCAACCTGGGTAAAGAAAAAGAAGGCGTATACGTCGAAAATTACAACTACGCGGTCGGTAATCAAGGGCGTACCGAGCCCGGTTCTACTTTTAAATTAGCCTCCATGATGGCCTTATTTGAAGAAACCGACCTGACGCCCGACGACAGCATTGATACCGGTAGCGGACGGGAATTGATCGGGGGAGCTTATATGAGTGAATCCACAGGTCGCGGCTACGGGGTATTATCCATTGAGCAGGTTTTTGGTAAATCTTCTAATCCGGGTACGGCCAAATTAATCGAAAGAGCTTTTAAAGATAACCCGCAGAAATACGTGGATTACCTGGAGAAATTCGGCCTGACCAAGCCCCTGGGTTTTCAGATGCACGGCGAAGCCCAGCCTGTAATTCGTACCCCATCCGATAAGCGGTGGAGCCGGACGACTTTAACCCGGATGGCCATTGGATACAGTTTGCAAATAGCGCCTTTGCAAACCTTGGCTTTATACAATGCCGTAGCAAATAACGGTATTAAAGTTACGCCTATTATTGTTAAAGAAATCCGGAAGGCCGACGCGGTCATCGAGCGTTTTGAAGCTAAAGATTTTAATCCGCAGCGTATTTGCTCCGAAGAAACCGTAAAAAAATTGCGGGTGCTCATGGAAGGCGTAGTGGAAAAAGGAACGGGCAAGCACGTAAAAAGCCAATACTACAAAGTAGCCGGAAAAACCGGAACGGCCTGGAAAGTAAAAGACGGTAAGTACGATAGAAAAGTCTACAGTACTTCTTTTGCCGGTTATTTCCCGGCCGATAATCCTAAATACTCCTGCATTATTATTATTGATACGCCCAAAAGCGGCCGTATTTACGGCGGTGACGTAGCGGCTCCGGTGTTCCGGGAGTTAGCGGATAAAGCCTATGCCCGCGATTTAGATTTACACCAGCCTTTAGTAGCCCACGCTTCCACGGTCCGCAATAACCTGCCGCCGGTAAAAGCGGGCAGTCAGGACGAATTAACCCTGATTTGCAATAGATTAGGTGTCAGTACGCACAAATTGGCGGATGGAGAATGGATAAAAGCTGATTCGCAGAATCATGCCTTAATCTGGAAACCCAATACTTTAAAAGCGGGCCGGGTACCGGATGTATCGGGTATGACTTTGCGCGATGCTTTGTTTGTGTTAGGTAATCAGGGCGTAAAAGTGCGGTCGGTAGGTACCGGCCGGGTGAAAGCCCAGTCATTACAAGCCGGTTTGCCTATTCAGAAAGGAACCATTATCACCTTAACGTTAAGTTAATGCCCAATTGTAGCGCTCTGTTATCCGAAGTTAAGCCCATTAAAATAATAGGTTCCGAAGATGTAAGCATCTTGGACCTTGCTTTTGATTCACGGCAGGTAAAGCCCGGCACCGCTTTTTTTGCTATCCGGGGCGTACAAGCCGATGGCCACGCTTTTATTCCGAAAGCTTTGGCAGCCGGGGCCACCGTAATTATCTGCGAAGACCTGCCGGGCGAAATAAATCCGCAGGTAACGTACGTGCAGGTTAAAGATAGTGCCAGAGCCATGGGTTATATGGCGGCGGCATTTTACGAACATCCGGCTAAGAAATTAAAACTGGTGGGTGTAACAGGTACCAACGGTAAAACCACCTGTGTTACCTTGCTGCATAAACTTTTCCGCGAATTAGGCTACCACGTGGGCATGTTGTCGACGGTGCAAAACCAGATTGATGAAACCATAATTCCGGCCACCCATACTACGCCCGATGCCATTGCCCTGAACGCGTTACTGGCTCAAATGGTACAGGCTGGTTGCCTTTTTTGTTTCATGGAAGTAAGTTCGCATGCGCTGGTGCAGCACCGGGTTACCGGTTTAGCTTATGCCGGCGCCATTTTTACCAATATTTCCCACGACCATTTAGATTACCACAAAACTTTCGACGAATATATCCGGGCCAAAAAGCTATTCTTTGATCACCTGGGAAAACAAGCTTTTGCCTTGGTTAATGCCGATGATAAACGCGGAACCGTGATGTTGCAGAATACCGCTGCGAAAACCTACACTTATTCCCTGCGCTCCGTTACGGATTTTAAAGCCCGCATTCTGGATAATTCTATTCAGGGATTACAACTGGAAATCGACGGCAAAGAAGTTTGGTGTAAACTGATCGGTACTTTTAATGCTTACAATTTACTGGCTGTTTACGGGGCCGCCATTTTAATCGGCGAAGACCCCGACGAAGTACTCACTATCTTGTCGAACTTAAACTCGGCGGCTGGCCGTTTTGATTATATTGTTTCGGAAAGCCAGATTACCGGTATTGTGGATTACGCCCATACGCCCGATGCCCTGCAAAATGTGCTGCAAACCATCCGGCAAATCCGGCGGCCCGAACAACAGGTAATTACGTTGGTGGGTTGCGGTGGTAACCGCGATGCCACTAAAAGGCCCTTGATGGCCGATATTGCCTGCCAGTTCAGTGATCGGGTGATTCTTACATCGGATAATCCGCGCTTCGAAGATCCGCAGGACATCCTAAACCAGATGCAGGCCGGCGTAAAAGCTTCGGACCTGAAAAAAACCTTAACTATCGTAGACCGGAAAGAAGCCATTAAAACAGCTTGTGCTTTGGCTAACCCCCAGGATATTCTTCTGGTGGCCGGCAAAGGCCACGAAACCTACCAGGAAGTAAAAGGGGTGAAAACAGATTTTGATGATAAGAAACTTCTGGCCGAAATGTTCCGGATGCTGGGAAAGTAAATTAGTCCATGGTCGATAGTCCATGGTCCATAGTTAGAAAGATGAAAAGTTACAAAAAAAAATAATGCTTTGATCAGCGCAACGCTCATCGAAGCCAGAAAGATTAAATAAATATTACTGTCGACTGTGGACCGTGGACTATCGACCATGGACTATCAACTATCGACGATCGACTAAAATATGCTCTACTACTTATTTACTTACTTAAAGCAAGAGTTTGATATGGCCGGGGCCGGGGTATTTCAATATATCTCTTTCCGGGCCGGTATGGCTACTTTGCTTTCTTTGCTGATTGCCATGATTTTTGGTGGCCGTTTAATTAGAATATTGCAGCGTAAACAAGTAGGCGAAAGCATCCGCGATTTAGGTTTAGCTGGTCAGATGGATAAAAAAGGCACGCCTACCATGGGTGGGCTTATTATTCTGATGGCCATTCTTATTCCTACCTTACTATTTGCCCGCCTCGATAATATTTACATTGTCCTGATGCTGATTTCTACGATCTGGTTAGGAATTATCGGCTTCCTGGACGATTACATAAAAGTTTTCCGGAAGAACAAAGAAGGTTTGGCCGGGCGTTTTAAAATTGTAGGCCAGATCGGAATCGGGATTATTGTGGGTTATATTCTTTTCACCAGCGATGATGTGGTGGTGCGGCAGTACGTAGATAGTAACGGGGCGTTATCGCCCGTAGATGCCACCCCTTCTTACCTGGACGTAAAATCCATGATTTCCACCATTCCTTTTTTCAAAAATAATGAACTGGATTACTGCACGATGTTTTCTTTTGCCGAACCTTTGCTGGGGCAGTGGGCATGTTACCTTTATATTCCTTTTGTAATACTTATAATCACGGCCGTTTCCAATGGGGCTAACATTACCGATGGCCTGGACGGCCTGGCCGCGGGTACTTCGGCTATTATTGGTATTACTTTAGCCATTTTTGCCTGGGTTTCCGGTAACTCTATTTTAGCTGATTACCTCAATATTATGTTCATTCCTAACTCGGCGGAGCTGGTAATATTTTGTACAACCTTTGTGGGAGCTTGTGTTGGATTTTTGTGGTACAACTCATACCCGGCTCAGGTATTCATGGGCGATACCGGCAGCCTTTCTATAGGGGGTATCATTGCGGTATTGGCTCTGGTACTGCGTAAGGAACTGCTTATTCCGGTATTATGCGGTATCTTCCTGGTTGAAAATCTATCGGTAATGTTACAAGTAAGCTACTTTAAGTATACCAAAAAGAAGTACGGCGAAGGCCGGCGCATCTTTAAAATGTCGCCGTTGCATCACCACTATCAAAAAGTAGGTTATCACGAAGCCAAAATTGTTTCAAGGTTCTGGATTGTGGGCATAATGCTGGCCATTTTATCCCTGGCTACTTTAAAGTTGCGTTAATCGTTATTCGTTAGTCGTTGTTCGAAATTTATATGAGCAAGCTTTATACAGATTTGGATGTTTGGACGAAGAGTAAAAGCTTGGCTAATATGATTTATGGAATAACAAAGAATTTTCCGAAGGAAGAAACGTTTGGATTAACCAGCCAGATGCGCCGGACAGCAGTAGCCGTGCCATCGAATATTGCAGAAGGATGTGGGCGCCAGCATTCAAAAGATGCCATCCAGTTTTTCTTTGTTGCTCGCGGTTCTTTATACGAATTAGAAACTCAATTATACATCGCTTCTGACCAAAAATACATTTCTCCGGATGAGACAACTAGTTGTCTGGAAGAAATTACTAAATGCAAACAATTAATAAATGGCTTTGTATCCTATTACAAATCATTAAAAACCCGAACAACGAACAACGAACAACGATAAAATGATTGCAATACTAGGTGCCGGAGAAAGTGGAGTAGGGGCAGCCCTGTTGGCCAAAGCCAAAGGGCTCGATGCATTTGTATCCGATATGGGCAGTATTAAACCGGCTTATAAAGAAACCCTGGAAAAGCATGGTATTGCCTTTGAAGAAGGAACGCATTCTTTCGAACGCATTCTGAGCGCCGATGAAATTATTAAAAGCCCCGGTATTCCGGACAAAGCTGATATTATAAAGCAAGCTAAAGCCAAAAAGATCCCGGTTATATCCGAAATAGAATTTGCCGGCCGGTACTCCAAAGGCAAGTTTATCTGTATTTCCGGTACCAATGGTAAAACCACTACTACGCTCTTAACTTTTCATTTGCTGCAAACGGCCGGTTATAACGTGGCCTTAGCCGGTAATATCGGCGAAAGCCTGGCGGGCAAAGTAGTAGATGATGATGCGGAATACTATGTGGTGGAGTTAAGCAGTTTCCAGCTCGACACCATGTTCGATTTCAAAGCGCACATTGCGGTTTTATTAAATATCACCCCGGATCATCTAGATCGCTACGATTACAACATCGGGAATTATGCGCAATCAAAACTCCGGATTACGCAGAACATGACCCCAACGGATTATTTTGTTTACAACGAAGAAGATGCGCTTATCCGGGAATACTTAGGTAAAACTAGTTTTGACGGTACCGCCATTCCGTTTGCCTTACAGCAACAACAGGGTATGCGCGCTTATTTTGAAGGTGATACGCTGGTGACGGATGTGCAGGGCATCCGCGAAGAGATTGATATTTCGGCGTCACCTTTAATCGGGAAACATAACCGCTATAATACGTTGGCCGCTGTTACGGCCGCTTTGTTAGCCGGGGTGGAACCTTTCCGGATTGCCGAAGGCTTAAGTACTTTTAAAAACGCCGATCACCGGTTGCAAGTAGTTGGCGAAGCGGAGGGAGTTACTTATATAAACGATTCGAAAGCGACCAATGTAGAAGCGGTTTGGTATGCGTTGGAAGGTATAAATAAACCCATTATCTGGATTGCGGGGGGCGTAGACAAAGGCAATAATTACGATACCCTGAAGCCATTGGCCCGGGAAAAAGTAAAAGCTTTAATTTGCCTGGGAAAAGAAAACGAAAAGTTGTTTTCGGCATTTTCGGAGGTTATTTCAACTATTGATGAGACGCAATCGGTGGAAGAGGTGGTGCAAAAAGCAAAAGCTTTAGCTTCGCCCGGTGATGTGGTGTTGCTCTCCCCGGCTTGTGCCAGTTTCGATTTGTTTCAGAATTACGAAGACCGGGGCCGGCAATTTGCGGCAGCCGTGCAGAAGTGGGTGGTTAGTCAATAGTCGATAGCCAATGGTCGACAGTTTACAGTCGACAGACCACAGTAAGGAAGAAGAAAGATAGGAAATGTAATAGTAGGGGAAGTTTTAAGCTTAAGCTTAAAAGATTAAACAAAGTAGACTATGGGAAATTGGCCATGGACAAAAACAAACAAATAAATTTATGGGCCGTGGACCGTGGTCTGTGGACTAAAAACTAAAGGCATGACAAAAGTAAAAAACTGGCTGCAGGATAACCTTAAAGGTGATCCTATTTTATGGGGAATTGTAATTGCTTTTTCACTCATTAGTATTTTGGTGGTATATTCGGCTACGGGTACGCTGGCTTACCGGAAAGGTGGTGGCAATACCGAGTATTTCCTGTTTAAACATACCGGGCTAATTTTTGTGGGGCTGGCTTTCATGTGGTTTGCGCATAAGATCAATTACCGGTATTATTCCCGTATTTCGTTGGTGGGTTTAATTTTATCCGTGCCTTTGCTGTTGTTTGCCTGGAAATTTGGTACTACTGTAAACGAAGCTTCCCGCTGGATTGTAATCCCGGTGATCAACCAAACCTTTCAGCCTTCCGACTTAGCCAAACTTTCCCTGATCACGTACCTGGCCAGTATGCTTTCCAAGCGCCAGCTTAATATCGATAATGTCCGGGAAACTCTTATTCCAATTTTAATCTGGTGCGGTTTGATTTGCGGTTTAATTGCCCTGATGAATATATCTACCGGCTTACTGCTTTTTTTAACCTGTATGCTGCTGATGTTTATTGGCCGGGTGCCCATAAAATATATCCTGATGTTGATTCTGGTGGGAGGTATTGCCGGTTCTATTGCCTTGGCCGTAGGGCAACGGATGAATACCGCAATTAGCCGGATCGAGAACTTCATGGACGAAAGTGAAACGCCTTTCCAGTTAGAGCAATCGTACATTGCCATTGCCACCGGCGATTTCTTTGGCAAAGGGCCGGGCAAAAGCGATCAGCGTAATTTCCTGCCCCTGCCGTATTCTGATTTTATATACGCTATTATCATCGAAGAATATGGTTTGTTTGGTGGTTTGGTAGTTGTATTTCTGTATTTAGCCTTTTTATACCGGGGCATGATTGCTGTAAGCCGAAGTTTAGGCGCCTTTGGCGGCTTGCTCTCGGCGGGGCTAAGCTTTAGCCTTGTTATTCAGGCTATGGTAAATATGGGCGTAGCCGTTGGCTTGGGTCCGATTACCGGATTGCCTTTGCCTTTGTTGAGTATGGGCGGAACTTCCCTTATTTTTACCGGAATCTCCATTGGCATTATTTTAAGTGTAAGCCGCAGCGAGGCGGAGTTATCCGGGCCTACTACCAATACTATTGCGGGAAATGTACCATCCAGATTAGCTACCAATGCCGTTAAAGCCTAACCATCAATATCGCATTATTATTAGCGGCGGCGGCACGGGCGGACATATTTACCCGGCTGTAGCTATTGCTAACCGCATAAAAGCCCTAAATCCAAACGCGGAAATTTTATTTGTCGGTGCCAAAGGCCGCATGGAAATGACGCGCGTGCCGGAGGCTGGCTATAAAATTATCGGGTTGACCATCGCGGGTTTACAACGGCGCCTTACTTTGGCAAATTTGTCTTTTCCTTTTAAAGTGTTTTCGAGTATCCGGGCTGCCAAAAAGATAATCAAAGATTTTAAACCTGATGCGGTAGTAGGAGTGGGCGGTTACGCAAGTGCCCCGGTTTTATTTGCAGGTACTTCTTTGGGTATTCCGAGTTTAATTCAGGAGCAGAATTCGTATGCCGGTATCACCAATAAGCTGTTAGCCCGGCGGGTAAATAAAATTTGTGTGGCTTACGCCGGTATGGAAAAGTTCTTTCCGGAGAACAAGCTCGTTTTAACCGGTAACCCCGTACGCCAGGATATTGTGCAGGCCGAAGATAAACGAACTGAAGCCCTGGCATTTTTTGGTTTACAAGCCGATAAGAAAATTATTCTAGTAATCGGCGGCAGTTTGGGTGCCCGTACCATTAATGAAAGCACGGTAAACCAATTAACGCATTTGCAAACGTCCGGGTATCAGCTCATCTGGCAAACCGGTAAAAACTTTTACGAACAAGCGCAAACAGCTACCGCTCCTTATGCGGCTGCGGGTATCAAGGCTTATGATTTTATCCGGCGCATGGATTTGGCGTATGCGGCCGCCGATGTGGTAATTTCCCGCGCCGGAGCCTTGTCCATATCGGAGTTGTGCCTGGTGGGGAAACCGGTGGTACTGGTGCCATCACCAAATGTGGCCGAAGATCACCAAACGCAGAATGCTTTGGCCTTAGTCCGGCAGGAAGCCGCCTTGCTGGTAAAAGATAGCGAGGCCTATACCCAATTATACAGTATTGCTTTGGCTCTGCTCCAAAACGACAAGCAACAGCAGCAACTTGGGCAAAATATCTTAAAGTTAGGCCGGCCCGATGCTGCGGCAGCCATTGTTGATGAACTTTTAACCTTAATACCTTGAAACTGGAAGAATATAAATTTATTTATTTTTTAGGCATCGGCGGTATTGGTATGAGTGCCATTGCGCGGTGGTTCCGGGCCAAAGGGTTCCCGGTTTGGGGCTACGATCGCACCGAAACTGCTTTAACCCAAGCTCTGACGGAAGAAGGTATCCAGATTCACTACGATGATAATGTGAACCATATTCCGCAGGAAGTACTAACGCATAAGCAGGCCACTTTGGTTATTCTAACGCCCGCTATCCCGGCGGACCACCAGGAATGGCATTATTTGCAAGAGCAAGGCTATACCATTAAAAAACGGTCCGAAGTACTGGGTTTAATTACCCAGACTGGTTACACAGTGGCAGTGGCAGGTACGCACGGTAAAACCACTACTTCGTCTATGGTAGCTCACTTGCTGCACCAGGCGGGTGTTAACTGTTCGGCTTTTTTAGGCGGTATTGCGGTTAACTTTAATTCTAATTTAGTGCTGCCCGCTGATGCGACGCAACCCGAAACCGTGGTAGTGGAAGCCGATGAATACGATCGTTCTTTCTTGCGCCTGCACCCCAATATTGCTATTATAACTTCTTCGGATGCTGATCATTTAGATATTTACGGCGATAAAGAGGAACTTATTAAAAGCTTTGCGGATTTTGTAAGCCAGATTCAGCCCCATGGGTATTTAATTTTAAACGAACAGGTAGACAGCAGGGTGACGGCCAGAATAGATCCAACGGTAACGGTTTTGCGGTATGCTTTTACAGGGGCGCACATTCACGCCAGTGACCTGCATATTGTTGGTCGGCAGTTTGGCTTTGCCCTAAAGAGTTCCTTGGGGATTATTCCAAATTTAAAACTGCAGGTTCCGGGTTACCATAACGTCGAAAATATGGTGGCGGCGGTTACGGCGGCGCAGCTGCTAAATGTGCCGGTTGATCAAATTGCAACGGGTGTAGAAACCTACCAAGGTGTAAACCGCCGCTTTGAGTACGTAGTAGATAATGGCCGCCAAATATTTATTGATGATTATGCGCACCACCCCGGCGAAATAAATGCTTTTATGCGCTCTTTAAAAGCTTTGTACCCAAACCGGAAATTAACCATTATTTTTCAGCCTCATTTGTTTACCCGTACCCGCGATTTTGCCGACGAGTTTGCCGAAAGCCTGAGCCAGGCCGATGAACTGATCTTGTTAGATATTTATCCGGCCCGGGAAAAGCCCATTCCGGGTGTTACCTCCCAAATAATTCTGGATAAAGTTATGTGCATAAATAAATATATTGCTACTAAGGCCGAAGTGCTGGAAAGTATCAAAAATAATAGTAATATTGATATCGTAGCTACTGTAGGCGCCGGCGATATTGATACCCTGGTAAAACCCATTAAACAAATTTTAGAGAGAGAGTAAATGTTACGCAAGCGGAGGGTTATTCATTTATTATTTGCGGTATGCTTTCTGGCCATTATTGGTTGCTTGGCTTTTTTCGCTTCCCGGCGGGGTGATAAAACAATATGTAAAAAGGTATATATCACTATTGATAATGAATACAATAATTATTTTATTAGCGACCGGGAAGTAAAAGATATATTAACCCGCTACGGCAGCACCCGGATTGAAGGATTAAAAATTAATGAGATTGATCTGAAAAGCCTTGAAATGCGAATTAAATCGCATAAATTTGTCCAGGATGCGCAAGTTTACCGCGACTTAGCCGGTAATATCAATATAAAAATAGAGCAGAACCGACCTATTGCCCGCATCATACACCCTGATTCTGAGCAGGATGTATACATAGATGAGGATGGAAATGTGCTGCCTTTATCCGATCGGTTTACGGCCCGGGTGATACCCATAACGAAAGCCGAAACCTCGCCATCCTTAACCAAAGGTTTTTTTCAGGACTCAACCGGAAAAGATTATTTGGCGCTTTTAAAATATATTGAAAAAGATGCTTTCTGGAAAGCACAGCTGGCGCAAATGCACATTGATGCCAAAGGAAAAATATCTTTTTTACCACAGGTTGGAAACGAACTAATTGAATTTGGCCGTCCGGCCGACATTGAGCAGAAGTTTAAAAAGATTTTAATCTTTTATCGGAAAGTATTACCCGCCATGGGCTGGGATAAATATAAAAGGGTGAACGTTGAGTTTAATAATCAGATCATCTGTGAATAAAATATAGATATGCAAAATGACAAAATTGTAGTTGGCTTGGACATCGGAACGACCAAAATCTGTGCGCTGGTCGGTCGGAAGAACGAGTTTGGTAAATTAGAAATTCTGGGTATGGGTAAAGCTATCTCGGAAGGGGTAGTGCGGGGTATTGTAAGTAACATCGACAAAACGGTTGATGCTATTAAAAAGGCCATTAGAATGGCCGAAGAACAATCGGGAATCAATATTGGTATTGTAAACGTAGGTATAGCCGGCCAGCACGTAAAAAGCTTGCAACACAACGGCAGTATTACCCGCGCTACTACCGATAACGAGATTACCGTGGAAGACGTAAATCGCCTGACGAATGACATGTACCGGTTGGTAACGAAACCCGGCGACGAAATTATCCATGTAATGCCCCAGGACTACAAAGTAGATTACGAAGAAGGTATTGTGGATCCGGTGGGTATGTCGGGCGTACGCCTGGAAGGTAATTTTCATATTATTACGGCTCAATCCAACGCTATTAATAACCTGAACAAATGCGTTACCCGGGCTGGTTTGGAGATAGAAAACTTGATTCTGGAACCATTGGCTTCGAGTATGTCGGTGTTGAGCGATGAAGAAAAAGAAGCCGGAGTTGCTTTAATAGATATTGGTGGCGGTACTACCGATTTAGCTATTTTTAAAGATAATATTATCCGCCACGCGGCCGTGTTGCCATTTGGTGGTAATATTATTACTTCGGATATAAAACAAGGCTGCATGGTGATGCAAAACCAGGCCGAGCAGTTAAAAGTGAAATTTGGGAAAGCCATTGCCGACGAAGCTTCTGATAATGAGATTGTTTCGATTCCGGGCTTACGCGACCGCACTCCCAAAGAAATTTCTTTAAAGAACCTGGCCTTTATTATTGAGGCGAGAATGGAAGAAATTATTGAACTTGTTTATTCGGAAATTGTTAGGAGTGGGTACGCCAACAACCTGGCGGCCGGTGTAGTGGTAACGGGCGGCGGCTCGCAATTACAAAACTTGGTGCAGTTGGTAGAGTATCTAACTGGTCTGGATGCTCGTATTGGTTATCCGAACGAGCATTTGGGGAAAAGTAAAATAGATGCGGTGAAGAGCCCCATGTATGCTACTTCCGTGGGATTGGTACTTTCGGGTTACCGCTCGCTTGATGATCGGATTGCCCGCTATAACGAGACAAAACAACCAGCCGAGACGCGCACGAATGAGCGTATGGTAAATAATAATAAACCACAGGCTGGCGGGAATGATTTCTTTAAAAAGATATTAGATCGTACCAAAGGCTTGCTGATCGATGACTTTGACGATAAACAAAACTATTAATATTTAAGCAGAGGTAAAAATGGCATTCTCAACCTATAAGTTTGATATTCCTTCCCAGACCAAATCCATTATTAAAGTAATTGGTGTAGGCGGAGGCGGCAGTAACGCCGTAAACCACATGTACAGCCAAGGCATTAAAGATGTAGAATTTGTGGTTTGCAACACTGATGCACAGGCGCTGAATAGTAGCACCGTGCCTAACAAATTACAAATTGGGGTTGATTTAACGGAAGGACTAGGAGCAGGTGCCAATCCGGAGCGGGGAAAACAAGCTGCTTTGGAAAGTAAAGAACAAATCCGGGAATTACTGGGTGGTGATACCAAAATGGTTTTTATCACGGCTGGTATGGGCGGTGGTACCGGAACGGGAGCGGCACCGGTTATTGCCAAAGTAGCCAAAGACATGGATATTTTAACCGTTGGTATTGTAACGGCACCTTTCATGTTCGAAGGCCGCAAAAAGCGGACCCAGGCCGATAATGGTATCCAAGAATTAAGCGAAAGCTGCGATACGGTACTGGTTATTCTGAACGACAAACTACGGGAGATGTTTGGTAACTTGCCTATTCGCCAGGCATTTGCCAAAGCTGATAATGTGTTGAGTACGGCTGCCAAAAGTATTGCGGAAATTATTACGGTTACTTCCGAAGTGAATGTGGACTTTGAAGATGTGAAAACGGTAATGAAAGATTCCGGTGCTGCGGTAATGGGATCGGCTACCACCGAAGGTGAAAACCGGGCCTTACGTGCGGCTGAAGAAGCATTATCGTCGCCGTTGTTAAATAACACCGATATTCACGGCGCCCAGAAAATATTACTTTCCATTATGTCCGGTGATCAGGCAGAACTCGAAATGGATGAGTTAACCGAAATTACCGAATACATCCAGGATAAAGCCGGGGAAGAAGCCGAAGTGATATTTGGCCATGGTATTGACTCTTCTTTGGGGCAAAACATTCGGGTAACGGTAATTGCGACAGGCTTTGCCAAAGATGGAACCAGTATAATCGCCGGTGAGTCAAAAAAAGCAATAGTGTCTCAGCCGGTAGAAACCTATCAGGCTCCCGCTCCAGTTGAGGCACCTAAAACTACCCCGGAAAATAATATTACCCGTCAACCAGACGTACGTCAACCAGAAGTACGTCAGCCGGAAGTACGGCAACCCGAAAGACCGGCACCAGCTGCCGAGCCGGTACGCAACCCGGCTCCCGCAGAGCCAGCCAAAGTAATTATAAATTTAGAATCGCCGTACGAAGCTTCTACCCCGGAGCCAGTGGAGCCCAGCGTTATAGAGAGTGATTATTTTGAAGCGGAAAAACGCCCTAATCTAGCAAAGCAAACCGACGAAAGACGCGAACGTTTACGCCGGTTAAGCACTGAAATTACGAGCGATGCCATTAAAGAAAAGCTGGAAGTACCGGCTTATCTGCGCCGGAATGTAGCTTTAGAAAATGTAGCTCCTTCCTCGGCCCGTAATATCTCCCGCTTTAACTTAAGCGATGATAACGATATACTAGGTGATAACAAGTTTTTGCATGATAATGTAGATTAAGTTAAAAGATATACCAAACAAAAGAGCCTGTTAGTTTTACTGACAGGCTCTTTTGTTTTATAAGCAGGATAAAATAATTACACCAGCAGGTATTGTTTCGGACATGCCTTACCTAAAAAGAAATAAACTGGTCGGCTTGTTCCTGTAGCAGTTGCAAATAAAGCGGGTTAGTCAACTGACCTTCGCTTAAGTTTTTATGAATAAACATGAGTCGCGGTTTGGTGGCCAATACATGCACGCCTAAGTAATGCAATACATCGGTAAAATGGCTGATAGCTATAGCTCCGCCCTGGGTACCGGTAGAAATGCCTACCAGAGCTGCTTTCTTATGGCGCAAAGCATTCGGGTACTCTAAGCCATCAATAAAGGCTTTTAATACGCCGGGAAAAGAATTATTATATTCCGGTATAATAAAAACGACTTTTTCCGATTGTTCTAAAAGCTGCGCTAAATAATTAAATGTTTCGTCCTGGCCGCAATTTTTATACAAAGCAGTTTGAATAAAATCTATAGGTAAATCTACTAAATCCAGGATCTGGTTTTCCGCCCCGCGTTCATGCAGCAAGCCGGCATATATATCGGCTATAAGGCGGGCATTTGCCCGTGGACGATTGGTACCGGATATAATGGTAATCATGGTTCTTCGTTAAAGTACAAGATTTTTGTTTTTGCTTCTATTATGCTTCTAGCAAGCAATTACAAGTGTGCTATGTAAATAAAGAAAAAAGCGGACTTTGGGGCCCGCTTCTTCTTTATTGATAAATAGATTAATTAAACATTTTCGGACGTTGCTTTGGCAATGATATATTCCCGGTTCAGCATGGCAATATTTTCTAAAGAGATGCCTACCGGGCATTCAGCAGCACACGAACCAATATTGGTACAAGATCCAAAGCCTTCAGCATCGTGCTGGGCCAACATGTTCTCCACGCGGGTTTTACGTTCCTGCTGCCCTTGGGGCAATAAAGCTAACTGCGAAACCTTAGCACTTAAGAAAAGCATGGCCGAAGCATTTTTACAGGCCGCCACACAAGCGCCACATTGAATGCAGGTAGCGGCATCAAAAGCTTTATCGGCAATAGCTTTCGGAATTGGAATTTCATTGGCATCAGGTACCCCACCGGTGTTAACCGAAACGTAACCACCTGCTTGCTGAATGCGATCTAAAGCCGAACGATCGGTGCTTAAATCTTTGTGCACCGTAAAAGCATTTGCCCGCCAAGGTTCTACTACAATCGTATCGCCATCATTAAACTTACGCATGTGTAACTGGCACGTAGTGGTACCTTTCTCCGGTCCGTGGGCCCGGCCGTTTATAAACATGCTGCACATCCCGCAAATACCTTCGCGGCAATCGTGGTCAAAGGCAATAGGTTCCTGGCCTTGCCGCAGCAAATCCTCATTTAAAACATCAAACATCTCCAGAAACGACATTTCAGGAGAGATATCTTTTACATTATAAGTTACGAGCTGGCCCTTGGTTTTGGCATTTTTCTGTCTCCAGACCTTTAGAGTCAGGTTCATGGGCTTGCTATTTGGATTATTACCTGCCATATCTTTCTTCAATTATGAATTAAAAATTATGAATTAGAAATTATATCAGAAAGAATAGATTCGGTTGTAAAAACCTTTAAATGCATTTCTAATTTTGAATTTCTAATTTTTAATTAAAATACTATTTATAACTCCGCTGGGTTAATTTTATGTTTTCAAACGTAAGCTCTTCTTTGTGTAAAACGGCTTCGCTGTTAGGGCCGGTATATTCCCAGGCTGCTACGTAGGCGAAATTTGCATCGTCCCGCAAAGCTTCGTTTTCCGGCGTCTGGTATTCTTCGCGGAAGTGACCACCACACGATTCGTTGCGGTTTAAAGCATCGGTTACCATCAGCTCACCCAATTCGATAAAATCCGCTACGCGATTAGCTTTCTCAATGGTTTGGTTCATTTCTTCATTTACCCCAAACAGCTTTACATTGCTCCAGAATTCTTTTTTCAGTTCCTGAATTTTGCCTTTAGCAAGCGTTAATCCTTCGGCACTACGCGACATACCGCAATAATTCCACATGATATGGCCTAGTTCTTTATGGAATTCGTCCACTGTTTTGGTGCCATTTATCGCGAGCAGCTTTTGTACGGTTGCCCGTACGGAGGTTTCAGCTTCTTTAAAGGCCGGGTGATCAGTAGTTATTTTTGCCTGCGGCATTTGTGCCAGGTAATCGCCAATGGTATACGGTAACACAAAATAACCATCGGCCAGTCCCTGCATTAAAGCCGAGGCACCTAAGCGGTTGGCACCGTGATCGGAGAAGTTAGCTTCGCCGGCGGCATATAAACCCGGTATGGTGGTCATTAGGTTATAATCTACCCAAAGGCCACCCATGGTGTAATGTACTGCCGGATAGATGCGCATTGGGCTTTTATACGGATCTTCGCCCGTAATCTTTTCGTACATTTCGAACAGGTTACCGTATTTCTGACTAACACTATTCAAGCCATCGCGTTTAATAGCATCCGCAAAATCAAGGTAAACCGCTAAACCGGTAGAACCCACGCCCCGGCCTTCGTCGCAGGCTTGTTTGGCGTTGCGGGAAGCCACGTCGCGCGGTACTAAGTTACCGAAAGACGGGTATTTGCGCTCTAGGAAATAATCGCGTTCTTCTTCCGGGATTTCTTGCGGAGCCCGTTTGTCGCCTTGCGCTTTGGGTACCCAAACCCGGCCATCATTCCGCAACGATTCCGACATCAGGGTTAATTTAGATTGGTATTCACCGGAAACCGGAATACACGTCGGGTGAATCTGGGTGAAGCAAGGATTACCAAACAAAGCTCCTTTTTTATAAGCCCGCCAGATTGCCGTGGTATTAGAGCCCATGGCGTTGGTGGACAGGTAGAAAACGTTACCGTAACCACCCGTGGCCAAGATAACCGCGTGGGCACTATGCGATTCTATGTGGCCGGTAACTAAATGGCGTGTTACAATACCCCGGGCTTTACCATCTACCAGTACTACGTCCAGCATTTCGGTGCGGGGGAACATTTGTACCTTGCCGTACGCAATCTGGCGGTTTAAGGCACTGTATGCGCCTAATAATAATTGCTGACCGGTCTGGCCCCGGGCGTAGAAAGTACGTGATACCTGGGCACCACCAAACGAACGGTTCGCTAATAAGCCGCCGTACTCACGGGCAAAAGGAACGCCTTGCGCCACACACTGGTCAATAATATTAACTGATACCTGGGCTAAACGGTACACGTTGGCTTCGCGTGACCGGTAATCGCCTCCTTTAATGGTATCGTAAAATAAACGGTGTACACTATCCCCGTCGTTCTGGTAGTTTTTAGCGGCATTAATACCGCCCTGCGCCGCGATACTATGCGCCCGGCGGGCACTGTCTTGGAAACAGAAAACCTTTACGTTGTAGCCTAACTCGGCTAACGTAGCGGCCGCCGAAGCACCGGCTAAACCAGAACCAACAATAATAATATCGTATTTACGCTTATTAGCCGGGTTAACCAGCTTCACGTTAAATTTATGGTTTTCCCACTTCTCGGCTAAAGGCCCGTCAGGAATCTTGGAATCTAATAGCATATATAGAAGTCTAGTGAATTAAAAAGTAAAAATAAAGCGGCATAGCGGCAAAAGCAGCGCACACCACTACCGAGAATACGTAACCAAAAATCCGAATGGCCGGCGTATATTTCTTGTGATTTAAACCTAAAGTTTGGAAAGCACTCCGGAAGCCGTGAATTAAGTGAAACGCCAACGCCACCATGGAGATAACATATAAGGCTACGTACCACCAATGGCTAAAGGATTCTATCGCTATGCCGTATAAATTTTTATTGCCCGCTGCATCGGTGCCTACTTCACCAAACTTCAGCTTAAAATAAAAGTTGTATAAATGTACGAGTAAGAAAATAAATATAATGGTACCTAATAAACCCATGTTGCGGGACGACCAGCTGCTGTTTTGCTCCGCATGATTAACCGCGTATTTTACCGAACGGGCACTATGATTACGGCGATTTAAGTAAACGGACTGCCAGATATGCAGCACAAAGCCCAGCAGCAAAATAATTTCCATCGCCCTGATAACCGGGTTATGGGTCATAAAATAAGTGTAAGCATTAAAGGCAACCCCTTCGTCGGCCGAAAACAATTGTAAATTACCGATGAGGTGCACCACTAAAAAAGAACACAGGAAAAGACCGGTTACGGCCACCAGCAGTTTACGACCGATGGTACTGGAGAATGCTTTTGTAAACCAACTCATTTGTTTTTGTAAATAGTTTTGAAAATTTACACTTTTAACAAGCCAAAGGTACATGCCGACCTTTTATAAAACAATATTATAATATGATTTTTAAACAATCTAAATTACATACCGTTAGGTAAATATTTGCGCCGGATAATTATCATGAATCTTTGTTGCGTTAAAACCAGAATGGTTTAAATACTAACAAATGGTTAATTTCGTTTACAACAAAAACGGATTATATGCACCCAAATATACGCTTTAAAGTCTCTTTTCTTTTTTCTCTTTTCTGGCTGCTGGTTTTGTTGGGGGCCACCATCGAGCAGGCCGCGGCTACCCACATCCGGGGCGGTGAAATTACGGCGCATCCCGATACTATTACCAATAACCCTTTGCGGTATCAGTTTAAACTGGTGGTTTATACCGAAACCGCAAGGACTACCGCCGAAAATCTAATAGCAACTCTCCATTTTGGTACCGGAGAGAGCCAGGTAGGGGATAGAATTCGATATCCTACCCGAGATCCGGATACCGATCGCAATGTTTATTATTTTGATTATACTTACCCGGCTCCGGGTACTTATTCAGTTTTTTATTCGGAAGTAAACCGGCAGACCCAAGTAGTGAATATTGCTAATTCCGCCGGCCAGAGTTTTGTTTTGCGTAGTACCATTACCATCGATCCGTTTTTAGGGGTAAATAGCACGCCCGAATTATCCGTGCCGCCCATTGATTATGCGGCTTGCGGCCAAGTTTTTGTGCACAATCCGGGTGCCTTCGACCGGGATGGTGACCGGCTGGTATACCGGTTGGTGTCACCGCTTAAAAATGCAAACCCCGATGCGGAGATTGCCCGCATTGTACCTGTAGATGGCTATCGGCAACTAAATGATCCTTCTATTTGCCAGGGATCGGCTAATGGCGGCGCTGGTACCTTAACTTTGGATCCGAATACCGGGCAGCTTACCTGGGATGCTCCTTGTGCGCAGGGTGACTATAACGTAGCTTTTATAGTGGAAGAATACCGCAACGGTCGCAAATTAGGGGAAGTACTGCGGGATATGCAGATTCGGGTTAAGTGCGTACCTAATTTACGGCCTACCTTGAGGGTACCGGAAGATATCTGCGTTATTGCCGGCGAAACCGTCAATGGCGTAGTCACTGCCAGCGATCCGGACAATAATCGTGTAATTCTGGAAGCTTTTAGTGCGTTTGGCGTTTTGCCGCCGGCTACCTTTACCCAAAATGGCAATACCGGTACTTTCAACTGGACGACTACCTGCGAAGATGTGCTGCGCGATACGGTGCAAGTTATTTTTAAAGTAACCGATGTGCCGGCCAGTGGCGGCACGCCGTTAACCGATCTCCAGCCTTGGCGCATCCGGATAGTAGGGCCGCCGCCGCAAAACTTTAAAGTGCAACCAACGGGTAATTCTATTAACCTGACCTGGGATCCGTATACCTGCCTGAATGCGAAGCGCATTGCCATTTACCGGCGCGAAGCGCCTTCCGACTTTGTGCCTGGTCCTTGCGAAACCGGCATTCCGGCCAGCGCCGGGTTTACCCGCATTGGCGAGGTAGACCTGAACGACTTAAACTTTACCGATACTGGTGGTCCGGAAGGATTTAAACGCGGGCTATCGTATTGTTACGCTATTTTTGCCGAATTTGAAGGCGGCAATTACCGGGTTATACCCGGTATAGCTACCGTACCGGTATGTGTAATGCTGCAAAATAATGTGCCGGTAATTACCAACGTAAGCGTACAAACTACCGATGAAACCAATGGCGCGATCCTGGTAAGATGGATGAAGCCCCGCGAAGGATTAGAAAACCTGACTGCACCGCAGCAGTATCGTTTGTTCCGGGCGCCCGGTGCTTCTCCAACCGCCTTTATTGAAGTTCGCCGGACTAACGATATAAACGATACTGTTTTTGTGGATAGTGGTATTAGTACCACGGCTGGTGACGCGACTTTGAAGTATATATACAAACTGGAGTTCTATCAGAATGCAGCGGTTGCACCCAGCATTGTCGATACCGCAGCTACCGCGTCCAGCGTGCAACTGAAAGCTACCACCCGGGCTACAGCTGTTAATTTAATCTGGAATTACCAGGTGCCTTGGGATAACACGAAGTTCAAACATTATATCTATCGCAAAGCCGATGCGGGTGCGTATGCGCTGATAGACAGTGTTAGTGCTACAGCTAATGCCGGATTATATACCGATCAGGGTACTTTTAATAATGCGCCTTTGGTACCCGGCACCAATTATTGCTACTATGTTGAAACCCGCGGGGGGTACGACGATCCGACTTTACCCCGACTGCTCCTGAATAACAGCCAGGAATTCTGTGTGGTTTTAAGAGATTCGGTGCCTCCTTGTCCGCCGGTCTTAAGCATCGATCCTTTGGATTGCGAAAGTTTCCTGCGTAATCCTACCAGCCCGCCGTACCAGAACGTGCTTACCTGGGTGCCCGACCAAAGTCCGGCGTGTGATCCGAATATTGCTTACTTTACCATTTACTTCCGGCCGGGCGAAGAAGGTGAATTTGATTCGATAGCTTATACCAATGGCGATATCAATACGTATCTCCACCAAAACCTGGCTTCGTTTGCCGGGTGTTATACCGTTACTGCTACCGATACGGCCGGTAACGAAAGTGCCCAAAGCAATATAGTGTGTAAAGATAATTGCTTCTTCTTCCAGTTGCCTAATATCTTTACGCCGAACGGCGACGGTAAAAACGACGAGTTCCGGCCCGACCGGCGCTCCCAATTTATCCGATCGGTTAAGTTTACGGTGTTTACCCGCTGGGGCGATAAAGTGTACGAAAGTACCGACGACCCCGGCATAAACTGGAAAGGGGTGAACAGTACCGGTAAACAAGTTTCGGATGGTACGTATTATTATACCGCCGAGGTAGAATTCCAGAGCTTGTCGCCACAAAATGCGAAACAGACCTTTAAAGGCTGGGTCGAGATAGTCCGCTAGCTTTTGATTTAAGAATAAGATTTGCTCAGGAAAGCCGGTTATACAAGTAGCCGGCTTTTTATTTGCGGGTGTTTTATAGAATCCCTTAATTTGTTTCAAAGTAAACCAGACATCAATAAAATTTCGCGGAAAATAAATCTCCGCTAATCAATTAAAATAGAAATACCAAAACAAAACTATGAAAGCATACATTTTCCCCGGCCAGGGCTCCCAGTTTCCGGGTATGGGCCAGGAGTTATACCTGCAAAATTCCGCCGCCAAAAAACTTTTTGATCAGGCGAACGAAATACTGGGTTTCTCCATTACCGATATTATGTTTGCCGGTTCGGAAGTAGACCTGAAACAGACCAAAGTTACCCAACCCGCTATTTTCCTACACTCGGTTATCCAGGCTTCTGTTTTAAATGATTTTAAGCCCGATATGGTGGCCGGGCATTCTTTGGGCGAATTTTCGGCTTTGGTTTCGAACAAAGTGCTGCGGTTTGAAGATGCTTTACAACTGGTGATGAAACGGGCATTGGCCATGCAAAAAGCCTGCGAAATAGAACCGTCTACCATGGCAGCGGTTTTGGGCCTGGAAGACGAAAAAGTAGAAGAAATTTGTGCCGGTATAAATACTGAAATTGTGGTGCCGGCTAATTACAATTGTCCGGGGCAGTTGGTTATTTCGGGCAGCGTGCCAGGGGTGGAACTGGCTTGCGAAAAATTAAAAGCGGCCGGTGCGAAGCGCGCTTTGGTATTACCAGTGGGTGGTGCTTTTCACTCGCCGCTGATGCAGCCGGCAGCCGAAGAACTGGCCCAAGCCATTGAAGCCACTACTTTTAGTGCCGGTATTTGCCCGGTTTACCAGAACGTAGATGCCCAGCCTTATTCTGATCCGGAGCAAATAAAAGCCAATTTATTGAAGCAGTTAACCGCTCCTGTCCGTTGGACCCAAACCATTCAGCGCATGCTGCAGGACGGCGCTTCCGAATTTATTGAGTGCGGCCCCGGCAAAGTGCTGCAAGGTTTAGTGAAAAAGATTAACAAAGAAGCTGAAGTAAGTAGTGCGTTATAAGGTACAGCAGTTCATTTGATTTCACTAACCGGACGGAGATTCTCAGAGGGGTGTTAAGTTGTAGATTAGAGATCTGGCACGAAAGCCAACTTGCTTTATTGCGCCTCTAACACCCCGGTGGTCCCTTCAAAAAGACAGTTTCGCATTTATTTCAATTCCATTCTTAATTTGCCTATGCAATTGTTTAAGGGGGAAGTTATACCAAATAGTAAAAAAAGGATTTAGAGCCAAACCGCTCAACCCCGTCTTTCTGGAAGAATCTTAGGACTTTCCTACTCAGAAGATTCTTCCAGAATGACGGCTTTAGCTTTGATAAGGATGGTAAGTTTAAGCTCTAAGTTTGCTATAAAATATTAATTAATACGAAGTGGTATTATTAAGCTTTGTAGGGATGCTCCGGTAAGGAAAGAACCGGAACTACACTTTGAAACACTAATTTTTCGGATACACTGCTGTGAATGAAACTTTCCAGAAAGCCACGGTTTATAATAGCCACCGCCAGAATGTCCATTTGCTGAGAAAGCGCAAACTCCTCCAGTACCTGAGCCGGATAGTCGCTTTCCCGTTTAGTAAAGGTTATATTACGGTTCGGGAATTTATTTTTGATATCTTCCATAATCTGGTGATCCGGTACAATATCTAACTCGAATTTGCTTTCTACGGTTATCAGGTTTATGGCTGGCGAAAAAGAATCTGTTAAAGAAAATAACTGATTTAAAAACGTGCCGCCGGTTCGTTCTAATTCAAAAGCGTAAGCTATTCTTTCCCATTTACTAAAAGTGGCCTTAGCGGGTACTGCTAAAACCGGGCATACCGCTACTTGCATGTAAGAGGCCGTATTGCTGCCAATTATTCTTTCCAGGAAATTTGTAGCGCCTTTGGTACCCATTACCACCAAATCAACGCGCTGTTCCCGCACTAGGTTATTCAGGTTATCCGTAAGCGAACCAGCAACAGTTGTAGATTCCAGGGCTACAGAAGTGGTCTGCCGTAGTTTCAAAACCAGCTCGTTTAACCGGTCTTCCGAAATGTGTTGTAGGGCATCTCCCTGGTTAAAAGCTGGCGGATAAACAGGAGTGGCGGATAAAAGCGGATCGGAAGTAGCAAAGCCCCCAACTCCGGCCCCGGTATAATCTACCGGGTTTTCTACATTATGCAGCAAGATTACTTTACCTTGTAAGTGATTGGCCAGGTTAATTGCATAGTGTAATGCATTATCGGCATTCGGCGAAAAGTCGGTTGGAACCAGAATTGTTTTCATTGCTTTTTAGGTTTGGTCTTTGCGCAACCCTTTTGGGAATACTTTTTTTGGGGAATTGGTATATGTTTATACGGACAAATCAGATTTCATTTACAGGTAATTTTAACCGGTACCAAAAAGAAGGATAAAGAAAGCCTTTAATCATATGCTTCTTGATTTACTTCTTATTTTAAAAACTAATTAAGTCAGCCGGTATATCGGACAGTTCGATATTAGATTTGGCTTTCTGCACAGTGCCGCTTTTTGCCCGGACAAGCTATTTTGCTTTAGAATAAGGTTAAGCATGGCGGGTTAGTCGATGGTACCCGGAATGGTTTGATAGCCGCTGAAACTTAAAAGATTATACCGGAATGTACCACTTACAGAGGTTTTCCTTATAACCAGGAGGTTACCGCTTATAATTGCCAGTGTCTTGACTGATAGCTTATTTTTATCGTGGCTGATAATGTTTTTTATCAGGTTTATATTCTCAAAAGAACCTGCGGACAATTGCCCGTTTCCCAGGGTAAATTCCGGTACTGGCCGTTGAGGTCCGTAACCTGAAGTTTTCTTACTTATAACCTGATGGTAAATAAAAACGTCCCCTTACTCTGAGAGCAAGGGGACGTTAGGTTAATTAAAAACCTTTAGGCCTTTATTTACTCGCGAACTACCCGCAGGTTTTGTACGCCGCTGTTGGTAACTAACCGGACAATGTAAACACCGGCCGCCGTGTTGGCAGCATCCCATTTAACTTGTACCGAGGTGTTGGCTTTAGCTTTGCCACCTGGCAGGTGTTTCACCAAAATGCCTTGTATATCGTAGATATCCAGGTTGTATTCCTCATCCTGCGCGAAGGCAAACTTAATGGTTGCTGCTTCTCTAATTGGATTCGGATAAGCTGTGAAAGTAGGTTTAGTAGTAGCGGTAAACATATCGGCTGCATCGGCTACACGTTCTGATTTGCCGGTGGTTTTCACTTCGTGAACTACAATAGAACCGCCACTAATAATTGTCGAAGCTTCTTCAGTAGTACTGCCAAATTCGTTGTCGTATACAATATTGCTTTCATTGCTGGCCATCCAGATTTTAATCCGGAATTTATCAACATTGGCCTTGCCATTTACTTCGCCATCGGTAGCAAAAATCATGAAACCAAAATCACCAGCTACATCTTTTATTTTACCAACGCCTTTGTATTTAGCGGTAGCGCCCGATACTACTAACCAATCATAGTTGGTGCTGGTAAAGTCAAGACCGCCAGCTTTAAATTGAAATTCAGTATTCCCGGTGGGAACAGTTTTGCCTTTTTCGTATTTGGAAACAAAACCAAAGTTAGCTTTGTCTTCTGCTACTTTTAATTTGCCTCCCAAAGTATTTACAATTGCTTTGGCAGGAGAATTAATCCAGCCACCACCGGTTACAAAGCCACCATTTGGATCGTAAACCGGTACATAAACCGGTGCGGATGTTTTCACCTCATTCATGGCATTAGCGTACTGAAGATAGACTGTGTAAACACCAGTGGTAGAAGGAACATTAGTAGAACCGGTTATTTGATTGGTTCCGGTAATTAATGTACCATTAGTTCCTGTTGTATTAAAACTCCAGATCCATTTTGGTGCAGAAATGCTGCCGGTATAAGTACCCTGAACGCCAGCAGTCTTACCAATTTCGGTAGGAGCCAGCGTGGTAATGGATATAACCGGTACCAGGTAAACAGTTAATTTAGCATTAGTTGTTTGAACAGTGTAGTTGCTCAATTTATCTCCAGAAATATTTGCGGAAATAGGGTACTCGCCTACCGGACTGGTTTTTTCGGTAGTAGTAGTGTAAGAAGCAATAATAGCATCGTTATTTACTATTCCGGTTAATGTTCCTGTTAATACTGGATTTTCACTGCCTTGCATTTTAAATGCATTATTAGCAACCACCGATAAAATCGCCTTATTTACCGTCAACTCTACCGAAGCTGTAGCTTCGTTGTAGTTAGCTGTTGCCGCAGCCGTTACCATTAAGGTGTGGGTACCGGCAGTCAGTACATCATCAACCTTCTGGTTGTAGCTAAGTGCACCAGCCGCAGAACCGTTAGTCAAACCTGTTACCGTAGCATTCAGCTGATTATTTGATAAAGCAGTACCGTAGTTGATAGCAGTTGGGGTAGTCCAGGAAATGGTCTGATCTGCTTTTGTGATTTCAATAGCTACCGAACCGCTTTGGTCTGCGTAGTTGGCATTGGTAAAACTCCAATTAGCTGTACCACCCGGTACATGAGTGAAGCTCTCGCCTAAGTTCAGCGAACTGTTCAGGTTAGTATTGTTGACACCTTTAGCTGAACCGGAAGCACCGTGAGCAACGCCATCGTATATACCTTTAAAACCGTTTACCACGATAACTGCGTTAGCTTTGTTAATGGTGAGGGTACCAGTTTGAGGCGCGGCCGCGTTGTAATTTTCATTACCGGCATAAGAAGCTGTAACGGCATAAACACCGGCATTGGTTGGAGCCGTAACAACCGCATCCTGCTGATAAACAACGGTAGCATTGCCCAAAGAAGCACCATTTACGCCGCTTACCGTAGCACTGGATACATAATGAGCATTGCCATCATAAGTTGGAGCGTTATCTATGATTAAAGCAATAGTAGGAGTAACTTTCGTAATAGTGAAAGGTACGGCTTCACTTGAGCGTGCTTCGTAGTTATTGTTACCAGCAAAACTAGCCTTAATTGTATAAGTACCAGCATTAGTTGGAGCCGTGGCACTAGCAGCGTAAGTAGTGGCGCCTATACCAACGTAACTTAACGTTACCGGAGATAATACTTCGGCGGGTGAGCCAACACCGGTTGCTGAACCAGTACCTGTTTTAGCAGTGGCATTATATTCTAGGTTAGCAGCAGCAAATGCAGTAACAATTGGAGTAGCTTTGGTGATTTCTAAAGTGCCGTTAACAAAAGAGATGGCGTAGTTACCAGAAGTCAGGCCGGCTGGCGTGATAGAGTAGCTGTTTACATTTTTAGCACCTTGGGAAGTACCGGTGTAAGCCAAAGTACCATTCAGAACAGAAGCAGATTCACTGTTTACAAAACCGGCGTATTCTACTCCATTACCGCCATTGTAAGCTAAGCCATCATAGGTTTTACTATCGTTTTTAGCTTTTATAGCTAGGTCGGCCTGGTTTACCTTTAATGATACCGTTTTAGTGGCAGCATGGTAATTATTGGTTTCGGCAGCAATAACAGTTAAAGTATGCGAATCGGCATTCAGCAATGTGCCGGCAGCAGGAGAGTAAGCTAAAGTACCAGTAGCCGAACCACCTTCAACCCCTTCAACAGTAGCGTTCAGTTGGGCAGCAGTTAAAGCAGTTCCGTACGTAATAGCAGAAGGAGCAGTCCAGGCAATAGTCTGATTTGCTTTAGCAATAATCAGCGAACCAGTACCATCGGTAGCAGCGTAGTTGCTGTTGTTTAAAGCCGCTACTATAGCATAAGTACCGGCATCTGTTGGAACCGTTGTAGAACCTTTATAAGTTACATTCACGGCTAATCCAGCAGGAGTAGTAGTAACGGTAGCACCTTGAGGGGCGCCGGTGTAAGTTTTGTTTAAACCAGTTACCGCAATAGAAGCCGGAGCCTGGGTGATAGTTAACACAGCAGGAGTGTTAGTCACGCTGTAGTTAGCCAGCTTGTTGTTCGGGTCAACTAAAGCCGCCGTGATAGGATAGCCACCGCTAACCACATCACTTGTTTTAGTAGCAGTAGTACTGTAAGTAACCGTGATACCATCAGCAGCAACTGCACCAATGAAAGAACCAGTGAATTCAGGATTGTCTGTGCCATACACTTTGGTTTGGTTGGCAACTGTTACGGTTAAAGCTTTAGGGACGATTACCAACGTGCCAGTAGCATTTTCAGCTGCGTAATTATCATTAGCTAAAGTAGCTACTACCGCATAAGAACCAGTGTTGGTAGGAGCAGTAGCAGAACCATCGTAAGTAATTGTTACACCATTTAAGCCCTCAGGAGCAGTAGTAGCCGTAACAGACTTGGGAGAACCATTATATATCTGACCGGTTAAGCCGGCTAAATTAATTGAAGCAACAGCTTTGTTAACTGTTAACCCCTGCGAAACATCTGTTGCGGCTAGGTAGTTATTATTACCTGCTTGAGTGGCCGTGATGGTGGCAGTTCCGGCACCTACAATAATAAGCGTATTGTCCGATACAGTAGCAACCGCGGGATTGCTGCTGGCGTAACTTACTGCTAAACCAGAGCTGGCAGTTGCACCCAAGGTGAAGGCAGCGTCACCGTAAGTCTTACCCGTTAAGGCAGCAAACGTGATGTTGTTAGCAGCTTTTGCAACCGTGAAGCTTTTCTCAACAACAGGAGCAACATTGTAATTCGTGTTGCCAGCCTGAGAAGCTGCTACTACAACCGTACCCGCACCCGTAATGGTTACTGTGTTGTTTTCAATAGTAGCCGGGCCGCTTACGATAGCGAAACTTACAGGAGCACCAGAAGTAGCAGTAGCTGATAATGTGAATGGCGCATCACCGAAGCTTTTATTTTCAAGTTCAGCAAAGGCGATAGTTTGATTAGCTTTTGCTACATTAAAAGTTACACTCTCATCAGCCGCCGCCAGGTAATTAGCTGTAATAGGCGAAGAAGCTTCTATTGTTACATCACCAGCACCGGTGATAGTTAAAGTCGCACCGCTTACGGTTGCATTGCCACTCACGACAGTGAAGGTTACTGGAGCACCAGAAGTAGCGGAAGCACTCAGGTCAAAAGCAGCATCACCGAAGGTTTTAGAGGCTGGGTTAGCAAACGTGATGGTGTTGGCTGCTTTGGCTACATTGAAATCACGTTTAACAGCAGTAGCAGCATTATAGTTGTTATTACCCACCTGCGTAACTGTTACACTTGCCGCACCTGCACCGGTAATGTTAATCTTACCATCGCTGTAACTGATATTACCCGTGGTAGAGATAGCAACCGGCAGAGTAGAAGAAGCACTAGGAGTAATAGCAAAAGCCGCATCACCAAACGTCTTCTCAGCTATTTCAGTAAAGGTGATAGTCTGATCAGCCTTGTTAACTGTTAAGCTTACTGTTTTAGAAGCAGGCTTGTAGCTGTCTGTTTCAGCAGCATCTACTTTTAAAGTCTGGGTACCGGCATCCAGTACAGCACCAGCAACCGGCGAGTAAGTCAAAGCACCAGCAACCGAACCATTAGCAACACCAGCAACTGTAGCGTTCAATTGAGCATCCAATAAAGGGGTACCGTAAGTTATGGCAGTTGGAGTAGCCCAGGTGATTGTCTGGTCAGCTTTATTAATGGTTAAACTATTTGCTCCCTTACTAGTTGAATAAGCTGCATCACCAGCAAAGCTGGCACTAACGCCAGTTGGGTAGGTTCCGACGTTAATACCGCTCAGGCTTGCAATACTTAATGTAGCAATCCCATTAGAATTTGTATTTGCTGTACCTACTGAAAATCCATTTAAACTAAAAGTTATTGTCTTTCCACTAACACCTGCACCACCACTTGTTGTTAGAGTAGCTGAAAGGTTGGTTGTACCTCCATATGTGCCAGTAGCAGTATTTACAGCTAGATTAGTGGAGCTAATTGAAGAAACTGTTAATATTCCATTACCAGTTGGCTTATCATTTGTATCATAAAAAGCCTCTACCGTGAAGGAAGTGGAAGAAGGTGTCGAACTACCAGTTGTTAATGTTAAAGTTGAAGTTTTGGTAAAAACCGGATTAGTACCAGTAATTTCATCTGAAGTAAAGCTAACTGACGAAGGATTAAAACTAGCATTAACTCCCGTTGGTAAGGGTAAAGGGCTTATTACAGCTAATTTTATTTCCTTTCCAGAAGTAATAAATTTACCAGAATTATCCTTTCTTTTTACAGTTATAGTATAGGTGACAGAATTGCCCTTTGTTACTGGATTAGTGCTTTGAGTACTTACAGTAACTCCATTATCATCAAGAACGTTTCCATCGGTGAAAGTAGTCCTTGCTGTAAGTCCTGAACTACTACCACTGGCAACTAATACAAAAGATTCACCTAAGTGAATTTGTTGTATAATATACTGATTATTATAAATATGGCCATTATTGTCGGCAATAGCATACAATGCGGTATTGCCATGCGAGATAGTAGAATGGTCAATTTCTAATTTTACTTGTTCACCAGCTTGCCAGCCATCACCAGTTATCAGTACTACATCACCAGGCAGGTAATCTGCTTTGTCTGTTTTAACTGTAGCATTTTGCGCAAAAGCGCCTGCCGTAAGAAAAAAACTAAAGAACAGGAAAAGCAGAAAGCCGTAGTTTCTGGAGTTTTCTTTGAAAATAGAAGGGGGTAAGGGTTTAATCATATAATTGAAATAGAGGTTGATTGGGTTTGTTGGGTGAAATTTTTTAGTTTTTTGTAACCTAATAGATTTAATATCGTTAGTAAGCAAAAAAGTAAAACTTATTCTTGCGACAATACAATTAACGCAAGAACAAAGTTCATCTTATTTAGATATATTTATAATATATTTCGACGAACCCTCCGTCTTACCGGATGAATCTGTACCTACACAGGTTTAATCTTTTATTTCTCTTCTAATTAACTTATTTTTAAACAGGTTACACCTGACCAAACCAATTCAGAATACCAACAAAAAAGAAAAAGGTAGAAGCTTCTGCGGGCATTTTTGAAACAATTAAGCAACACTTCACAGCAGAATTTCTGCAAATCCAGGTAAAGACTTTACAATGTTATCGAGAACCAGATTCAATCTGGGTTACTAATGACTTGGTTTAAAGCTGGCTTTTACGGTTAGCGTAAATACTTTGGCAGCTAGGGTAAATGCATGTGAAAACTACTTAAATTCAGGTAGTAAGTGAAATATCCTAAACCGCGCTGCCTATATCCCCGTTTTTAGAAAGTAATCCTGAAGTAAAGAAACGAAGGACAAGATTATTTAAACCCAATAGGTACGACTATCCGGCAGGTTTAAATACTTTATAAACTTTGCTTTATAAACTTCCGGTAAAATCAAAACCAATAATTCAATTTTAAATTGAACAAGACTATGAATAATGAACAAAAATATGCCCTTATTACCGGGGCTACCAACGGTATTGGCTACGAACTGGCCAAGTTATTTGCCCAGGACAATTATAACCTGGTAATTGTAGCCCGCAACCCGCAGGAACTGGAAAGTACAGCGGCGGAATTTAAACAGCAATACGGCATTGAAGTCGTAACTATTGCCAAAGATTTATCGGAAAAGCAAGGGCCTTTTGAAGTGTACGACGAAGTAAAAGCCCAAGGTATTCAGGTAGATGCCCTGGTAAACAATGCCGGGCAAGGACAATACGGCGAATTTGTAGATACTGACATTAACCGGGAACTGGAAATTGTGCAGCTGAACATAGGTGCTTACATGGTACTCACCAAGGTTTTCCTGAAAGAAATGGTGGCGCGCAACCAAGGTAAAATACTAATGGTATCGTCTATTGGGGGCGAATTGCCCGGCCCGTTGCAAGCCGTGTATCATGCTACCAAAGCTTTTGTGTCTACGTTTACCGAAGCCGTCCAGGAAGAAACAAAAGAAACCAACGTAACTATTACCAAACTGCTGCCGGGCCCTACCGATACCGATTTTTTCCATAAAGCCGATATGGAAGAAGCCAAAATGGTAAAAGAAGGCAGCAAAGACGACCCGGCAAAAGTAGCCAAAGACGGTTACGATGCCTTAATGGCCGGGGAGTTAGAAGTTATTTCGGGCTTTAAAAGCAAAGCCATGGTAGCCGCCAGTAAACTCATGCCCGACAGTATGATAGCTGCTACCATGCACAAACAAGCTAAACCAGGCGAAGAAAGCAAGGGCTAAGCTTTAATTTTCAAGCTACAAAAACACCCTAACCGGCTAAAGTTGGTTAGGGTGTTTTTTTATAAGTTACTTCGGCAAACTTTTGCTTTTCTCGGTAAGCTGCTCTACCACTTGCTGCAGGCGGCGCGTCCGGGTTTCTGGTTTTTTGACTTTTTCAAGCCAAACTACAAATTCTTTGCGGTGGGTGTACGAAAGCTTTTGAAAAGCCGCGTAAGCCGGTTCTGGTTGGGCCAGTACTTTTATTAAATCAGGTGGTAAGTTTAACTCCCGAGCCGGTTTTTGGGTAGGAGAAGGAGTTAGTTGAGCCGCGTCGCTTACGTACTGCTGTAAAGTTACTGCGTCTACTTGGGAAACAGCGGTAAATTTAATACTGCGCATAGTGGCGTTGCTTTCCCCTTCAATTAAAAATTTGCCTCATCTACCAAATACATCCCTTGGAAAAAGCTTAGACGTAGGTGTTGTTTAAAGGCCCTGTAAGAGCAAACTAATTCGTTTTTCTCATAATCCGGTGCCGACCACTTCCATGTTTCCGTTATCACCGGATCGGCTAGCAAGATTAATGTGCGGAGTTTGTGGCATATAGCCTGGGCAAAAGCGGGTATTTTTTCCAGGTAAGCAGTTACTTTAATTGGAGCTTCGGTAGTAACCGGAGTTGATATGCTAGGTATAGTAATTAATAAAGAGAATAGCTAAGTTTTTAAATAATCTACAAACCCAAGATATGTAAATAAAAGAGATTAAAATTACCAACATTCCGGCAAAAGCAAGAACTGTAATTTTTAAAGTATAATATTCCCTTATAGTGCTTTCAACTTTATAAACTGGCGTGGCGGTCTTCAATAATGTTATTTATCGGCACTAGATACCAAAAGATCATGATTTCTCTCCGCAAAAGTTTCAGAAGAATACCGGCGCCAACCAGCCATTAATCTAATATTCCGGATTTTTCATTATTTTGTAATAGATAACCCTCATGAATATTTCTGATTTTTATGATGCTGGATGCTCTTGCCGCGTTAAAACAATTAATATATGCCACATACCCCTTGCCCGAAGCCGACTGGGTAGCCTTAGCTGCTATTTGGAAGCCTTATTCGGCGAAGCGAAAAGAAATTATTACCGCTGCCGGCACCGTAGAGAAATATTTGTATTTTGTAACTGAAGGCGTGCAGCGGGTTTATTATTTTGATGAAGATAGCCGCGAAGCCACGCTGGTGTTTACCTATGCACCCTCTTACGGCGGCGTAATCGACTCGTTATTACTGCAACAGCCCGCGCGTTATTTCTTCGAAACCCTAACCCCGTCCGTTTTTCTGCGGGCTACCTTTGCTGATTTACAAGAACTAATGGCCACCCGGCCAGCTATTGAAATTCTGATCCGGCAGGGCTTATCTCACACGCTATCCGGGGTTTTGGAGCGTTTAGTAGAGTTGCAATGTTACTCTTCCGAAGAAAAATTCCGGAAGCTCTTGCAGCGCAGCCCGCATATTCTGCAACTGGTGCCGCATAAATACTTAGCCAATTACCTGGGCATCGAGGCCACTAATTTCAGTAAGTTAATGAACAAAGTTAAAATCTGAAATCTTGGTATTTACCAAGAATAAGGCGGTGCCGTTACCCCATCTTTGCAGAGTATTGACAGATAAATCATTATGAAAAGGCAAAGAATCTTACAATTAACTTCCCAGGAATTTATTCTCTTATCGGCACTCACTTTATTGTCGGTTAGTGTTATGGCCTTGGTCAGCCCGCAAGCCGTTATGGATTTGGTAGGCGTACAGCTGCCCAACACCGATGCTTTTAGTTATATCCTGGGCGAATACGGCGGGGCAAGCTTCATCCTTTTTATTAGTTTGCTTTACCTGTTGCGCCAACCCCCCCGGCATGGCCTGGGGTTTTTATGTTTGTTGTGGGGATTTTATGTCTTATCCCGCATCATTACCATTGATACCAAAGATGCTTTAGGCGCATTTGGCATTCAATGGCTCATCACCAGAGGTGTTTTTTTCGGTATTGCCGCTTCTATTTTATTTATCAGTTAAAAACAAGTACTGTTACAAATTATAAACGAATATGGCCGCCGTGGATAAAAACACATTGCTCAATAACCTGGAAAACCAGGTAGAAAAACATTTGCAACTAGTTATTCATACTTTTCAGAATTTGCCGGCGGCTACTTTGCTACAACCATCCGTTACTAATGGGTGGAGCATTGCGCAATGCCTGCAGCATTTAAATGCTTACGGTCATTACTACCTACCCGCTATCGAGAATGGCCTGACTAAAAACCCGGGCAAGCCCGACACGGCTACTTTTACGAGTACCTGGTTAGGCCGCTATTTTACCCACACTATGGACCCGGCGACCAATCGGAAAAAGTACAAAGCTTTTAAAGCTTATAATCCTCCGCCGAATTTAGATGCGTACGCGGTCGTGGCCGAATTTATACAGCAGCAGGAAGCCTTATTAAGTTATTTGAAAAAGTCCCGTACCGCCGATTTAAACGTTATTAAAATTCCGGTTTCTATAGCCAGTTGGTTGAAATTACGTTTAGGCGATGTGCTGCAGTTTGTAATTGCTCATAACCAAAGGCACCTGCTGCAAGCCCAAAGAAATCTGGCCTGATATTTAAACAATAGATGTTAAAGTACAGAATTTAATTGTTGCTTTTAAAGACTCTTACTTCCAAATCGTCCGGACACGTTGCTAATAGATCTTGGTTGCTAAATCTTAAAACCGGATGTACGAAATCTGCTGCCAGTTCCACCAGGGGCACCAGGGTAAATCGCCGTTCGTGCAGGTGCGGGTGCGGAATACTTAGTTTTTCGGTTTGCAGTACTAAGTTGTCGTAGTACAAAATATCCAGATCAATTACCCGGGCAGCCCATTTTATTTCCCGTACCCGGCCCAGGGCTTGTTCAATCAGATTTAACTGAGTTAGTAAAGCTAACGGTGATAAAAAAGTAGAAACCTGTATAACCTGGTTCAGAAAAGAAGCCTGGTCTTCTAAACCCCAGGCCGCTGTTTCGTACACCGCAGATTTTTTTACCACCTTACCCACGAGCTGGCTAATCTGTTGTATGGCTTCGGCTAAAAAATATTCCCGGTTGCCTTGGTTGCCGCCGAGTAAAAGATAAGCATAAGCCACTAGCTATTGGGGTAAAAAGTTTAAGGTTATATTAAGATTAAGTGCCGAGTGGTTCTGAGCCGGCAAAGCCACGCCCGAAAGCAGGTGAAGCGGCAGTTTAGAGAGTAAATAGGTTTGAGTTATAATAAGCATGTTGAATTTTTTGTGGCTGGGCAAAATTAACGATATGATTAGCACCTGCTACCTGTTTATGGGATAACCAATTTTCTTTTACGGCCCCAAACAGTTACGGAACTTAGAAAATAAATTTTCAGTCCAAATTTAAAAGTTATGCCGGAAATCTATTGAAATAAAAATCAGTGAAGAACAGGGCAACTTACCCTTTCGGGTACCGGCGCTGCCTTACAACCGGCAATAAACAAATAAGCTTCTCTCAGGCAGGCATAAAGTCAGGCTAAAAATGTTTGGATTCAAACCGGTAGCGTATTAATATTGCGACACCGACAACATGCGCGTAACCCTTAAAGATATCCAAGCCCCCATTGCCGCTGAAATGGCCGAATTTGAAAAAAAATTCCGGACTTCCATGCAATCGCGGGTGTTGCTCCTGGATAAAATAATGAGCTACATTGTGAAGCGCAAAGGCAAGCAGATGCGGCCTATGTTTGTTTTTTTCTCGGCCAAACTTTTTGGCACCGGTATTTCGGAAGCTACTTACCGAGGTGCCGCTCTCATCGAATTATTACATACGGCCACCCTGGTGCACGACGATGTGGTAGATGATGCCAATTACCGGCGGGGTTTTTTCTCGGTAAATGCCCTCTGGAAAAATAAAATAGCCGTATTGGTAGGCGATTACTTATTATCTAAAGGCTTGCTGCTGTCGTTGCACAACAACGATTTCGAATTACTCAAGATTGTATCTAATGCGGTGCAGGAAATGAGTGAGGGTGAACTCATGCAAATGGAAAAAGCCCGGCGCCTGGATATTAATGAGAACGTGTACTTTGATATTATCCGGCAGAAAACAGCTTCGCTTATTGCGTCGTGCTGTGCGGTGGGGGCTTCTTCGGCGGGAGCCGATGCCGAAACCATAGAAAAAGCCCGCTTATTCGGTGAAAAAGTAGGTATTGCTTTCCAGATAAAAGACGATTTGTTTGATTACGGTACCGCCGAAATTGGTAAGCCGGTGGGTATCGATATCAAAGAAAAGAAAATGACCTTGCCTTTGATTTATGCTTTGCAACAAGCTGATTGGATTACCAAACGGCAAATGATTTATAATGTAAAAAATAACAACGGCAAAAATGAGGTAGTGGCGAAAGTAATTGATTTCGTGAAAAAGTCCGGTGGTCTGGAATACGCCATCCAGCAGATGAACCAATACGCCGACGAAGCCTTACAAATTTTACGCTCGTTTCAGCCTTCTCCTTCCCGTACTTCTTTAGAACAGCTAATAGCCTACACCATCGAACGCGAGAAATAAGTAGTAATTGCCAGGTATTTACTATAAGAAGTCGAACCAACGTGCATGCAGGTTTCCGGCTAATTTCTGGTTCTATCCGGAAAAGCAACTAATTGTGATTCTCTTAAACCACAAGAAAATGCTTTGGATGTTTCTTAAAAGGAGCATACTTATACCAAATTGCATTAACTGCCTGCCATATTCCATAAACTACCTCTTGGTTATGGGGAAGAATCTTTTTTTTAGAGTAAAGTAGTGACCACTGGTCAGTCAAGCCAATTCTGCTGACTTTTTCTGGCGCGGAAGCTATCCAGAAAAATTACTAACCATGATTAAATCAAGCTCTCTCCCGGCGCAATTACCGGCTTTATGAAAGAGCAATAGCGGCTTACAAGCTGTTCAGTAGCGTTCATGATAATAGGCAGTCGGCTTAAATCTCCATCCCGAATGTTACAAATAGGGGTAATTAAATCACTTATCTTATTTAAAAAAGCACTTTAAAGTGATTGAAAGATTATTAGAAGAAAATTATGCCGAATAATTGATGTTACAAATAAGTGTACTTTGTCCTTTTTATTTCTATTTAATATAAGTAGCTTTATTTTAATTAGTTAAGGATGTTTCCGGTTCCTAAATAATCTACTAATTTATTTTATGCAATCAAAAAGAAGGCTTTTCTTTGTGTTGCTTTTTATTATATCGTTTAACACCAGTATTCCTAACGGGAATTTGGACATAAACGATCTGATACTTTATGCCGCGCCGGAAACGCCCGGCGAACTTAATGGCTTTTTCCGGATCAGACCTGTAGCGCCTGCAAAAGTTGTAAAATGTGAAAACCCGGACGATACTTTACCCGATGCTCTTCAGGCGGAAACCCTGTAGCCAGTAAAGTATATATACCAACTTTACCAGCTCTATTGCTTTATTCGCGCAATAATTTATCAATTGTACTTTCAAAATCCTGCACAAATTCTTCATAGTATTTTCCGGTACCCGGCCCCGAGAAGCCCGTATGTATTTTTCGCACGGTTCCTTTTTTATCTACTATTATGGTAGTCGGAAAAGCCAGTACGTGGTTCAGCATTGGGAGGGTTTTAGCGGTGGCTTCTTTATCCCGCTGGCCGGCTACTAATATATTATATTCAATGTTAAACCGGTTTTTTAACCTTGCCAGGCGCGGTTTGGCCTTTTCGAACGCGGCGCTTTGTTCGTAAGCCAACCCGATAATTTCGAAGCCGCGGTTTTTATTGGCGCGGTAATACGGGGCCAGGTAAGCTGTTTCGTCCATACAATTAGGGCACCAGGAGCCCATTAATTGTACCACTACTACTTTACCCTGGTAACGCGGGTCGGAAAGCGATACTGTTTGGCCGTTTAAATCGGGAAAAGCAAAGCTTAACTTATTGTAGCCGGGTTTTAAGTAAGTAAGCGTATCGGCCGCCGGCAATATGGCCTGTTCGTTGCGTTGGCCCGTCCACGGAATAAAATCATCCGGACCATAATAAAAGTTGCCGGCTATTTTTCCTTCGCCGTTGGGCTTAGCCGTAAATAAATACCCATGCGACCCGTCGAAAGTAGATAGTTTGAGTTCATCCTCGTCTACTTCGCCGTCCAGGTACCGGTAATCGCCGGTGGCACTCAAAAACGTGCCTTTCAAGTGACTACCTTTTTGCTCGAATACCCCAATGGCCTGTTCCTGCGTACCGTCGTCGTTCTTAAAAATTACATCCCACTTACCCGCGTAGTTTTGGGTAGCCACCGGGGGCTTTTCCGAAAAGCGATATTCTCGGCCGTGCTTCGCCGAAAATTGTACTACAAATGGTTCTTCCAAGTTATAGCGGGTCCATTTTCCTTTTATGACATCTTGGCTGTCATTGATATGGGCTTTCAGATCGGCATCAAAAATATGCAAGGGAATGTTAACCGAATCGCCGGTAACTATTATTTCATCCAATAAGATTTTCTCTTCCCCGTTTATCAGGTAAGCAATGGTTTTACCCGCCGCCGATTTCGTTACCTGCATCTGAAAAGGGATTTCGTGATTAGCCACTACCAATAAGCCGCGCCACATACCTGGTTTTAATTCTTTTTCTTTTTTGCTGCAGCCCGTATAAAGTATAACCAGCAGCAAGAAGAGTAAACCTTGCCAGGTTTTATTAAAATAATATGTTTTCATAAAAAGTAAAAAAAACAGTATAATTCATCTTATAAGATGCTTCGTACAACAAAAGTTTCGTGCAAAAGTAAACAAGTATCTATATATTATTAACTAGTATCTGTTTTGCCGGACAAATAGCGCTTTGGTAATGGCGAAATAGAAGGATGTTTTTGGAAGTTAGTTTAAATGCCTGTAAAAAATATACTTTTTACCTTATTACTTAAGAGCGTATAAGCTTTTGATTACGTTTAAGCAAATAAAGTTATTCTGAAACATAAACCTGCAACTAACCAGTTTAAGCCATGGAAAATAAACCCACTCCCAACCCAATTGCTCCCGACCGGATAACCAATTCCGAAGAAAGTGAAGTGTTGCCGGGAATTCAATCTCCCATCAGCGAACTTGCCGAGAACGATGAACTAGATAAAACGTACGAAGGTAGCCGGGAGGCCGGTAACGTAGCTGCTGCTGACGAAACCAATACCGATGAATTAGATGGCAGTAATGCCAATAATTTGCGTACTAAATAAAATAAAACCGCTCCGGGCTTTAATTTTTCGTATATAATCAGTGTAAAATAGAACCCGGATAGATAGTTCTTTTATTCAGGGTTTTATATATTTGCGCAACATTTAACCCGGCATAAGCCTGTAAATTTCTGCCGGAACTAAATAAATTTATAACCTTTTCATTTATAAGTAAATATGGCATTTGATATAGATATGATTAAAGCGGTTTATGCCGGTTTAGCCGACAGAATTGCTGCTGCCCGTCAGGCAGTTGGCAAACCGCTCACCCAAACCGAAAAAATTCTTTACGCTCACTTATATACCAGCCCGGCTTCTGAAGCTTTTGAACGCGGAAAATCTTACGTGGATTTTGCGCCGGACCGGGTAGCTATGCAGGATGCTACGGCCCAGATGGCCTTGTTGCAATTTATGCAGGCCGGTAAACCGCAGGTAGCCGTTCCGTCTACTGTACATTGCGATCACTTAATTCAGGCGCGCGATGGGGCTAACGAAGATTTAGAAGTGGCCACCACCGAAAATAAAGAAGTATACGATTTCTTAGCTTCTGTTTCTAATAAATACGGCATTGGTTTCTGGAAACCAGGCGCAGGTATTATTCACCAGGTAGTGCTGGAAAATTACGCTTTTCCGGGTGGAATGATGATTGGTACTGACTCGCACACGCCTAATGCTGGTGGCTTAGGCATGATTGCTATTGGCGTGGGTGGCGCCGATGCGGTGGATGTAATGGCCGGTATGGCCTGGGAGCTTAAATTTCCGAAAGTAATTGGGGTAAAACTAACCGGTAAAATGAGTGGCTGGACTGCTCCTAAAGATATAATTCTGAAAGTGGCCGGTATTCTGACCGTAAAAGGTGGTACGGGTGCAATTGTAGAATATTTTGGCGAAGGCGCTAGTAATATTTCATGTACCGGTAAAGCTACTATTTGTAATATGGGGGCCGAAATTGGCGCTACAACTTCTGTATTTGCCTACGACGAAAAAATGGCAGAATACTTAAGAGGCACCGAGCGGGGCGATATTGCAGATTTGGCTTCTCAGGTAGCCGAGCACCTGCGTGCCGACGAAGAAGTATACGCTAACCCGGAAGCTTATTACGATCAATTAATCGAAATCAATCTGTCGGAGTTAGAGCCGCACGTAAATGGTCCGTTTACCCCGGATGCCGCCTGGCCGATATCGCAGTTTGCTGCAGCTGTAAGAGAACACCAGTGGCCGGAAAAATTAGAAGTAGGTTTAATTGGTTCTTGTACCAACTCGTCTTACGAAGATATAACCCGGGCCGCTTCCATTGCTTCCCAGGCCGTAGAAAAAGGCTTAACCGTTAACGCCGAATTTACTGTAACACCTGGTTCCGAACTGGTGCGGTATACCGTACAACGCGACGGCTTATTAGATACTTTTGCCGAGATGGGCGGCGTGGTTTTAGCCAATGCCTGCGGGCCTTGCATTGGTCAATGGGCGCGACATACCGATGATCCGAAACGCCGTAATTCTATTATTACTTCTTTTAACCGCAACTTTGCCAAACGTAACGATGGTAACCCCAATACGCACGCGTTTGTGGCTTCTCCCGAAATTGTAACCGCTTTTGCTATTGCCGGTGATTTAACCTTTAATCCTTTAACGGATACCATTATAAATAAAAACGGCGAAGCTGTTATGTTAGCCGAGCCGAAGGGCGTGGAACTTCCGCCAAATGGATTTGCCGTAGAAGATGCCGGTTACGTAGCCCCGGCTGCCGATCCGAGTCAGGTAGACGTAATTGTGGATCCGGCTTCTGATCGCTTGCAGTTACTGGAAGGCTTTAAGCCTTGGAGTGGCACGGACCTGACCGGATTGCGCTTATTAATCAAAGCACAGGGTAAATGTACTACCGATCATATTTCGATGGCTGGACCTTGGTTGAAATACCGCGGTCACCTGGATAATATATCCAATAACATGCTGATAGGCGCTACCAACGCTTTTAACGGCGAAGCCAACTGTGTCCGGAACTTTACCCTGCCCGATGGGCCGCACCAGGAGGTGCCTACTGTAGCGCGGGCTTACAAAGCGGCCGGTATTGGTTCTATTGTAGTAGGCGACGAAAACTACGGCGAAGGTTCATCACGCGAACACGCAGCCATGGAACCGCGTCATTTGGGCGTACAAGTATTATTGGTAAAATCATTTGCCCGTATTCACGAAACCAACCTGAAAAAACAAGGTATGCTGGCTTTAACCTTCGCTAATAAAGAAGATTATAACCAAATTCAGGAAGGCGACTTAATTGATATTGTTGGATTAACAAGTTTTGCGCCCGGCAAACCGCTGCAAGTGGTATTGCATCATGCCGATGGTACTACCCATACGTTTGAAGCGAACCATACCTACAACGAAGGACAAATTGGCTGGTTTAGAGCCGGTTCGGCTCTTAACCTGCTTCGCTTGCAAGGAGCAGAGGCTGCCAGTCAAGGTTTTGTTCAGCAACAGTAGATATAAAACCGAACAGCATAAAAAAAGCCATCTTCTGAAGATGGCTTTTTTTATGCTGTTCGGTTTTATGGATTTATCAGCAACAAATCTGAGAGAGGCATACATTCTCTTACAAAAAGTATTCGGATCAATTTGGCCAAATGAGCAGCGTATATTTGGCAAACAGGCAGATATTATTGCATTCTGTCAAATTCATGGTTCTGTGAATACGCTCAATCAAGACAGCTCGAAAAAAAGTTGCCCATCCTGGTAAAGCCGCCAGCCGGATTTATGCCAGGTGTTTATTCCCGCAGAACAACAAATCTTTTGGTTATTGTGCTTTGGGCATTACTGATGCGTAAAAAGTAAGCGCCGTTGGGTAAGCCGTTTAAGTTTAAGCTGATTTCACCGATAGTGTTTACAATTCTTTTATTTACAATTGCCCCGATTGCATTCAGAATTTCCAACTGCAGACCCTGGCGGGTATCTATATTTTCCGGAACGGTTAAATAAATATGATTTTCAGTAGCCGGAACGGGAGATAGCATAAAATCTTCCTGTTTCCAATTTTGGTTATAAGCCAGGTAATTAATGGTAATTGTTTGGAAAGCAGTATCTACGCAGCCGTTGGCAGTAGTGGCAGTTAATTTTACCCTATACGAACCAGTAGCAGTATACCGGACTATTGGATTCTTTTCTGAGCTTTGGGTGCCATTGCCCATAAACCATTGCCATTTTACGGCCGCCGGTGTTTGATCGGTAAATGTAATTACCCCGGCGGCGGCAGGCGTAACCGGATTGGGGCTATATACAAAAGCAGTTTCTACTTTTTCGGCCGTAATGGTTACGGGTACCAAGGCACTTTCCTTTTCAAAATCAAAATTACTTACGTAATAAATTGTATTCTCATTTAAAGTAGGGGTTTGGTAAACGGAACCGGTAAAAAGCAGTTGGGTGCCGTTGGCATCTGCATAAAACCGGAAGTTAGTACCGCCAGTCGGTGTGAGCAGGTAAGAGGTGCCAGCGCAAATAGTTGTCTGCTGAATGATAGGTAGCGGAGGTAAAACATCTATCTCTTTAGCCAGAGAATCGGAGCAGCCCGCCGGGCTTTTTACCACCAAAGAAATAAGGTGTTTGCCAATAGCAGAGAAAGAAATAGCAGGTTTTTTTTCCGTACTAACCAGTTGCTTGCCTACGTACCATTTCCATTCTTGGCTGTTGCGGGTATTATCAGAAAAGTTAATTTCTTTATTGGCATTGAGCGTTACCGGATTAGAGCCAAAGCTGAAGTCGGCGGTTATTTTTTCGGCAGTAACGGTAATGGGTACCGGGGTGCTTTCGAAAATAGAATCAACGTTGCTTACATAATAGGTTGTTGTTGCCGTAAGTACCGGGCTGGTGAAACTAGCGCCGCTGCCTACCAGTTGGTTCCCCGCGGCATCGGAATAGAACTTAAAGGTGGTGCCCCCCCGAGGCGAAATGACGGTTTGGCTCCCGGCGCAAATAGTTTCGTTACGAGCCAGAAGTACCGGGCCGGATTTGATTTGTTTATATTTTTCCTGGGCGGCTTTCGCACTGGCTTGTAAATCGGGCAGGTTATCGCCGGCTAATACCGCAAAAGCAATCTGGTAGCTTTCACCGGGTTTAAGAAGAGGTAGTCTGCCTCCTACCACATCAGAAACATCGGCGCCGTTAGTAGTACCGGCTTCCTGGTTATCGGTTGTGGCACTGGAAAGGGCGGCATATTTTTCCGCATTGGTAAAGCCATCAGCCAGGTTAATATGTTCTGCCGAGCTAAAAAAATTTTGAATAGCATAGTGGGTAGGGGGCAGGGGCGAAAGTAATTTCATGCCCGCATAAAGGTTGGGCCGCTCGGGACTGTAAACATAACCCAGGGTATTTACCGTATCCCAGCGGGCCAAATTGCGGCTGGCTATGCCCACATCCCAATCATTAAACAAACCGGCAAACAAGTTAGATAAAGGTGTTGGCGTGGTATTGGTAATCTTGTATTCCAAGATTACGTAACGATGATCCGGTGCTTCCTGCCAGGCATAAGCCCGATGGGTAATCCGCACCCCGGCAGCAGCGGCATCGGGAAAAAAGTCTTGCATCACGCCACTCGCCGCCATATCGCTAACTTTTGGTTTAGATTCTTTACGCACCGACTGCAGCGCAACAAAGTCGTTGTCCGATTCGCCTTTTTCATTCCGGATGTTATCCGAAACCTGCTCTGAAGTAATACCTACCATTAAACCGCCTTCGGCCGTGAGAGAACTACTGTTTTTATACAAAATTCCTTCTCCCCGGGTGTAATCTAAACCATCATAACCAATGTTGCCCCGGCTGGTAATGGTTACATGCAAATCGTTGATGTCTATTACTACATAATCCGGATTGGCCGTAATGGTGAAATATTGGTAATCCTGGTAATAATCGCCGGAAAAACCGTAGCGAAATTCCAACACCTCATTCTGCGGGATAACGGGACTAATAACTACGGTAAAAGGGTGGGCACCATTGGCAGCAGCGGCCAGTGTAGCCAGGGCACCAACGGTGAAATTACGCTGCAAAACCGTAACGTAAGGTGAGGAGCAGGTTAAGGTAATTTGCAGATTAGATACCGGCGCCAGCATATTTTTAAAAGCACCGGTTATCTGCAGGGTATCGCCGGCATAAACTAAATTTCCGGGGCTAAACAGGTTGCCGGTGTTGCGCACGGCTATAACATTTGTTTCGGTTAAGGCCCGGTACAAATTAACCCGCCCCCGGCCTATCTTTTCATCTTTGTTCGCATTGGCCGCCAAGCCCGAAATATCGTCGGCGGTCATGCGCAGCTGTTCGGCAATTTGTGCGGCCGTATAATTAGGAAACTGTTTTCGGACCAAAGCCGCACATCCGGCTACCACAGGAGAGGAGAAGGACGAGCCATTGCCGTACGTATAAGTATTATCAGCGTTGGAATGAGTAGTCCAGATGCCAACGCCGGGCGCAACTAAATCTATAGGCCGCCCAATAGTGGCATAATAAGGTACCTGGTCCTGGTTATCTGAGATAGCAACCGATAAAACGTTATCGTAAGAAGCCGGGTAGTAATCTGGGTCCGTAGCTGTATTGCCCGCCGCCGCTACAATAATTACATCGTGGTTAATAGCGGCATAATTAATAATATCCTGCTCGTAAGCCGACTTATAACCGGGGGATCCCCAGGAAATATTAATAACCTGGCAGCCGTGTTCGGCGGCATACACAATACCTTCATAACCCCCAAAACTATTTGCTTGCGGCGAAGAGCCAAAAACTTTTATGGGTAATATTTTGACGTTATAGCCCGTGCCCGCAATGCCTTTTTCGTTGTTGGTTTCGCCAGCGGCGGCACCGCTTACCAAAACCCCGTGGTTATTGCTATCAAAGTTAGGATTGTTATCGTTATTGGCCGTGTCCCACCCGTAAAAATTATCGGTATAGCCGTCCTGGTCGTTGTCTATGCCGTCGATTGGATCGGCGTAGTTGTAGGCTATCTTGTTTTTTAAGTCCTCATGATTTAAACGGATGCCGGTATCCAGGATACCAATAACCACGTTGCTGTCACCTTTTTGAATATCCCAGCCTTTATAAGCTTTTATCAGTTTTAAATGATATTGAGAACCGCGGATTGAATCGGCATACGGATCACTGGGTTGGTGCAGAAGTTGCGGAATAATAACGGGTTCTACATAAGCAACCAGGCCACTGGACAACAACTGCCGTTTGATTTTTTCGAAAGTAAAAGGTGCTTCGTATTCTAATTCGTAAAGCAAAGAAAGATCTACTTCGCCGGGTTTCAGATTAGGATAAGTAGTAGCCCGAGGAAATTTCTGTTTGTATATTTTGGGCCGGATAGCCGAGATAATTTCCTGTAGCTGTTGGCGTTTTTGGGCCGCCGCATACGAACTATAATCCGGTTTTAATTTAAAAATCAGGGTATTGGGTTTTACCTGAGCGGCTGTTGTTTTCGCGTGAGGAATTAGTTGGGCCGTGCTTCGGATAGAAACTAGGCAGAAAGCAAGTATAAAAATATATAATGATAATCGTAAGAAAGTAAACATTAGGCCATAGATTATTGATTTGGTTGTATCGGCTTTTAAATTTAATTAAACCGGGATAAACTAGCCCGTGCTTAATAGCTTTTATACTACTGCTAAAGTAGTAATTTGACTTGAATATACCTTATACTCTATACATTATTTGAGGTTAAAGCAAGTGTGCAGTCGTTCTTAAATAAAAGTATGTGATATAACAAATTCCGGAAAATTTATGCTGCCTTATAATGCTGATGGGGTGTTAAGCAGATAAAGGCGTTTTGTTAAAAAAAAGACAGCTGTTAATTGCTGTTGGAGATTAGCTGAGATTAAAGCGGAAAAAGGCTGTTCGGCACACCGGTGGGGTGTTATAATAGCGGGCGTAATTTAGTTCGGTGGGTTGCAATTGGGTTATAATATATACATCAAGTTGCTGCTATAAAAAAAGCCGGTAAGTGTACCGGCTTTTCTAATTACAAAAGATTTTAACTCAGAAGAAGAGACCAAGGCGGCAAATTCTTCAGTTATATATATTACTCCCAGATTTTTTTTATATCCTGGGTTAACTCTTCAATGCTGTGTTTAATGCTGGTCCAGGTGCTGGTATCACTATCATCTTGAGAGGTATCCATTTTGCCCGCAATTAAAGCCCGTTTTTTTTCTAAAGCAGCAATATGCTCGTGGTACGTGTGGTTAGAATCAACGGTAGTAGCCTGGGCACGGGCTTGTAAAATTTTAATTTTACCATCTAATTCTTCCAAACTTTTTCTGATTTCGTTCGCACTCAGGTGTTCGGGGGCCCGTACATTTTCGGGTTTTGGCGGATATGAATTCATCGGAATAGGGTTTAGCTTTATAATTAATTTATTTCCCCAAAAGCCTCATTTGCGTTTAGGCCGATGCAGGAGTATTTCTGCTATCTTACTTAATTTAAAAAAAAAAGATTTAGTCCGGCATAAAAAAAGCCACTATCGTTGCGGATAATGGCTTTTAAGAAAAAGGCAACCAGCTGAATTTTAAGCAAAAGTACCCAAAGAAGCAATATAATCTTTACTGCCATCCGTTACCCAGGCATCTAACTGGGCCGGGTCTTTCATTTGCTGCCCGCGTAAGCGCGGCACCACGATATACCCACACTGTATATCATTTAGTCCCGACATATCGCTCCAGAGCTTTTCTATTTGGGCTACCGGGTAAATATCTTCCTGACCGTGGCCCCAACGATATTTAACGTCTTTAATGGTAACATAAGTAGGCATCCGATGGGCTACTTGCCGTACCGCTTTGGCCAGTAATTCTTCGTCGCCGGTTAAATCCTGGCGGGTTAAGCCAAATAAAGCCAACAGCGGATCAATCTGAATCCAGGTAGTCATGGTATTATAATAACTCAGGTTCAGTTCGTCTTCTTCGCGCGGCTGGGCTAAGCCTTCCAATAAACGCACGTGTCCGTTTACCCGGGCCAACCCGCCACCCCGGTCCTCGATGCGGCGCGGTACTACTTCAAAAGATAATACATTACCTGATTCCAGGTGATAACCCAAGGCCGCCGGGTTAATATCGGCGCCTAAAGTATCAATGTTATGCAGCATAATGGTTTGCAGTTGGGGCTGGTCCTGCAACATCTTGGCCAACGTGCCATTTCGCAATAAATTGGAAACTTCGTACCAGTGACCCAGCGGAGAAAAACGTTGGGCGGCTATATTATCGGCGTAATCGGTGCCTTCCCCTTTGGTGCGGGCCCAGTTTATCATCGATCCGCGCACCGATTCGCGTACCTTTTGCTTGTTTTCGTCTAAGGTTTCCTGTGGCATTTCTTCCCACATAAACCGTAAATCGCGCTCCATGGGTACGTAACGCTGGCCAATAGAGCGGCCCGGCGATAACAAAACCGCACCTGTATAACTATAATTATTGGTTTGCGCCAGCTTCTGCCGGATAGGTTCGTGGGTAAGATAACTGGTAGCTACTACGTGCGGAATACTGGCTCCGTACTGCGCGGCTACCTGTTTGGTTTTGGCTAAATGTATTTCCAGGAAACTGCGGTGATGGCCGTTAATTTCTACAAACGGGTTTAATGCTTTAATAACCCCGGCTCCTTTGGTCCAGCGGCTGCCTACGCCGGCAGCCAAGCTCATTACGGCTACTTTCCCCGCTTCTATAGCTGCTTCGCCGGTTTGCGTGCTTTTTAGGGTTTCTAACTGCACAGTATCTTCCGGCCGCACATCTTCAATCAGGGTTTCGGCCGGCAAGCGGTTCCGCGATAAGCCAATGCGGCCTTTTTGCAGTTCTTCTCTTATTTCTTCGTGCTGAATAAAGTCGAATCCGTTTTCTTTTTTAATCCGGTCGGCTTTTTCGTTTTCGTCCTGGCGGTTGCTTTGGGAACTCGGGTCGGAGACCTTAAACAAATTGCTGACAATGGTGCGCAACAGCGGATACGCCGTATTATCCTGGCCGCAAAGCGTCGTGAAATGATCTATTTCGGCCCGCCGGATGTACGAAATGGTTTGTGGGTCCTGGCGCACCAGCTCCGATACGTGAATGCCGTAATACGCTTCGGGCATTAAGGCGGCGGAGGCTTCGCGCAACGTAGACCAGGTGCCTTTCTGGTTGATGCTCCAATTATATACCACTGGTTCCATGGCAAAAGGCAAAGCCGCTGATAACTCGGCTTTGGTAGCGCGCAGCAGTTCCAGTACCCGCAGTTTGTGCGCTTCGTATTTGTCCGGATTTACAAACATACCCATGCCGCCGCCCGACATACCGCCCAGCATCAGGAAACCGTAGTAATCGGAGCCAAATTCTTTTTTAGCTTTGGCAATGATCTGCTCGGTAAAATAAGTAGACGCCCACGGGATAATGGTTTTAATCGGGCCTTCCCAGTTGCGGGCCGTATTTTCGCCCAGTTTCTGCATATCGCCTTCACGTAAGGCGCCCAGGATATTATCGTAGATTTGGTTCGTTCGTTGGCGGGCTTCCCATTCTTTTTCGCCGCGGAGCAGGTATTTCTCGGTTACCATTTCCAGGATAGGGCCTACGTTAGAGGCCATGCCGCCGTGCATCAGTACCAGGGAATTGGTAATGCGTTGGGCAATATCCGGGTGAATGTCAGGTTCCTGTAACACGTTGTGGCGGGGTAGCAAGGTGCCCCGGCTAATACCGGCTTCCGGATCTCCTTCTTGGGCAAAAGTACCCATAATGGTTTTAATACCCGGCCAAACGCCGCCGGAATCCTGCCAGCCGCCGCCGGAACCGCCAATCCACTCGCCCAAAATAGCGCGGGACGCTACTAAGCGGCGTTCGCTTTCTTCCAGGCCGCCCACTAGGTTCTTGGTTTGGTTTGTGGCCCGCATCAGCACCGAAATAATTGAACCCAGCAAATTAGTAGAAACCGCAAAACGCGAACCTTTCGGGATATCGTTTACCTTGGTTACTAACTCAATGCCCATGCCGGGAGCTACTATCCGGGCCAGTATTTTTTCCAGCGACTGATTGGTACCTTCGAAGGAAGGTGGAATAAGGCCGGAAGCAATTACGCCGGCTTTAATTAAGCTCAGGTAATCATTACCAAAATTAAACAGGTCGGCCAGATCGGTAATATCCTTGGTGGTATTCAGGTCGATGCTGGTGAGGCGCAAAACCGGTTCCGGAATTACCCGCACGTAACTTTGCAACGGCGGACGAATATCTTTATCCCGGCCAAACATACCTAAATCAATGGAAATATTAACCACCCGGGCGCCTTCGGGATAATCCATCCCCAGGAAAAAGATATCGGACCAACCGCTGTGCGTCAAATCCATGCGGACAGCGGTTTGCTCTTCCAGTACGGGGTACAGCAACGTGTTATCCGGCCGGTGCATTAATTTAGGATGAATGCGAATGGGATGTTCTTCCTGGTGGCCTACCCGGAACATCCATTGGTTGCCTTTGCTGGACCGCACACTTTTGCGCACCTGGTCGGCCAGGATCTGGAAAGACAAATGGTGATAAGCCTCGGCTAAACCACTGAACAAGGTGGCGCTGGGCCCGTGTTGTTCTACTTCGTGTAAAAAAGTAATGATGGCTTGTTCGAAACGACGGCCCAGTAAATCTTCGAAACCGGCATAAGGGATTTTGCCGGTAGCCGGTATATCTTTGGCCTCCATCAGGAAGAAACGATAGCCGGCGTATAAAAATAATATGGCCCGGACTTTCTCGTATAAGTTAGGCGTGGTTTTCCGGAAATCGTCTAATTCGCGCAAAGCACGGAATAGCTCGGGCGTACGCATATTCCGACTCAAGGCGTAAAAAGATTGGTTCCTTTGGGCCGGGTCGGATGAGGTAATTGTATTAATAAAAATATTCATGTAGCCTTTTCTCTATCTGCCGGAAATATTTAGCTCTCGCAAGCCAATTATTCTGATACTCCGGTACGATTTTACCTTTTATTTGCGCAGATTAGCTTCTGCCAGTAATTCAACCAGGGTAGTCAGGGTTTCGTTATGGGCCTCGCCCGCTAAACCCAGCGCAATCTGAGCCTGCAACATGCCAAACTTTTTACCTAAATCGTAGCGGCTGCCTTTCATTTCCAGAGCCAGGTATTTATCCTGCAGGGCTAATTCCTGCAAGGCGGGTGTTAATTGCAGGTTGCCGTTGGCCGATGGGAGTTGTTTTTCCAGAATATCGAAAATAGCGGGCATTAAAACGTGCATCCCAAAGAAACACAAATAATAACCCGACCGCAAACCCGGCGTTTGCAGTTCCAGTTCGGCGGTGCTCAACGAGGGCTTTTCTATCATTTTATCTATCTGGTAAACACCGGGCTGGTTAGGTAAATGCTTGCCCGTTAAGGTGCCGTAGCGGCTAATCTGATGTTCGATGGTAGGATTAACGGCCGATACGGAACAATTTTGCTCGGTAGCTAACTCTATTAACTGGCTGGCGCATCTCTTTTCGCCTAAGTTAGAAACATATAAATAATCGCCAAGCAGCAGTAGAAAAGGCTCATCGTTTACAAAAGAACGGGCACTGTATACGGCATGGCCATAACCCATCGGCTCCTTTTGTTCGGCAAAGTGCAAGCGGCTGATCAGGTAATCTATCTGACCGGCTTCGTCGCGGGCCCACTGCACACCTTTGTACGATTGCAGCAAGTTACTGCGCAAAGAAGAAAAGGCTTCTAAATACCGCGGACCATCGCCGGGGGCGCACACCAGGCATATTTCTTCGATGCCGCTCGCAAAAGCTTCTTCCGCGATTATCTGGATTACCGGTTTATGTAGCCCGTCCTTATCAACAACCGGCAACATGGCTTTTTGAACCGTGTCGGCCACCGGGTAAAGTCTTTCGCCGCGGGCGGCAGCGGTTATTACTGCTTTCTTTATTTTCATGTATTCTTATTTCTTAGCGAAGAAAAGTTATGTTCCAGATAACGTTAACTAACATAAATTAAGTGGAAACGCTAAATTAGTAAATTAGTATTTATGACAATAAGTCGGGGCAGGTAGTTAGCTAAGTTTTTTAGATAAGTATGAGAAAATATATAAAAGGCAGCTAAAACTGGTATTGAAAACCACTTTTATAAGAGTGATAAAGCTAATAACAAAAGCAGCGTATAGGCACAGTCTAGTAGTAATTAGTATATATCCATAATTATAAGTGGTTGATTGTTGGTAATATGGAAAAATTAATAATTAATTTTTTCTTGCTAAATTGGAGCTAGACTTAAATAAAACTGAACCATGAAGTTTAAAAATACAGGAAAATATGAAACGCTTAATGCAAATCAACGAGAAGCGGCTGATTCGGCTTTGATAATTTTATCTAAATCGCAGAATCCTAAAACAGGTCGAATTATTGTAACCGTTAAGGAGCAAAATAAATATGTTAAATATGGTGTTATGTTTCTTGTAGTTTCTGAAACACAGAATGAAGCGGAAATTATGGCGGTGGACAGAATAAATTCTTAAACCATTATCACAATGAACGAGGGTGAAATAAAACTATTAGTAACTTCTTACTTAAATCAATCTTTAGCTGGACAAGATAAAGAAAACCCTAAGTTTGATTTTAAAAGGTCATGGTACGACTTAAAAAAACCAAAAGAAATAAATGAATTTCTTAAAGATGCTTCCTCAATAGCCAATACAGTTGGGCCTGATGGTTATATTGTAATTGGATTTGATGATGGGAGCAAGGAATATCATACTTCTAATTTTAAGGATTCAGGGCTACGCGACTCCTCTGAAATAATTGACTTAGTTAACAAGAGAGTTGATAGGTTATTTACAGTCAATACTATTGATATACAAATCGATGGTTAAGCATTATTCACATCCCGCCTTCCTTAGATAAACCTCACGTTATAAGGCAATATATCAAGTATGATATAAATGGTAATGTAAAACAGCAGGAAGACAATAAAATCTTTGTTAGAAGAAATACCAGCAGCGTATCGGCTTCCAAGTATGATTTAGAATTAATGTATTACGACAGAAAAAACATTATTCCTGATTATTTAATACACGCTAACTTTCATATAAAAGCAAGCAGTATAGGAAGTAATGCTCAAAGTAATGCTACTGATTTTAAAACGCACTTAACTTTAGAAAATGTTGGGCGGAGACCAGTAGCTATTAATCGTCTTAAAATTAAAATTCATGAAGATGAGAAGCCGTCCAAGTATGACATAGTTCATTTTGAATCAGGTGATACATTTATAGCTAATAACATCTTAATTGAAAGCGGACAAATATGGAATGGCGGTATTCAACTTCAACAGGATGATTCAAGTAATAATAGATATTTCAATGGATCTTATTTAAATCAAATGATTAAGTATCTATACTTTTCTCCACTAGAAATTCATTTAGCCAATGGTGAAGTGCTTTATGCAGATATAAAAATCATTAAATGAGTTTTCACTAAATATCATATGGTTCACCTTGTAAAGCGGTCCAATCAGTAAAATTAAAAGCAAAACAACGAATCAATTTTACATCTAACCTTTTACATATTTTTATTAATTCCTCCTTTGCAAGAATGTAATTATAATTATTTGCTAAAATTACCATAGTTGTGTTAGGTAAATAACATTTCAAGCCTGCATCAGAGATACCAAAATCATCAAAACCTAGAGCAAGAAGCCCCTCTTTCACTTCAGAATGTTTATCTGAAATATCATAAGTAATTAGTGTATTCATATTTTCTATTAGTTTTTTAATTTTAAACCAATCAATCTCCTTCTATCAACCCTAATGAATCATAAAGAACGACGAGCTGGTCCCTAACAGCAGCTATGTTCATCTTAGCCTACCGACACCTTGTAAACTGCTTGTAGATTGTAGAGCATTTTTATGAGAAGCTTACAGTTAAACTACAAACGCTTAAATAGGAATAAACTTACTAAAAATATATAATTAGCATCGAGGCTTCGGCCTGAAAAAAGAGAATTATATATATCTTTTTGTTGAAGCAGGAGCGCTTATTATTGTTTTAACCACCAGATAATTTTTAAACCTGAAAACAAAATGATCCGAATAAGGTTTAAGAAAATAAAGACGTTCAAATAAATTCTAAAACTATGAAAACCTTATATACGGCCGAAGTAACGGCAACCGGCGGACGGAGTGGTCACGTTAAATCTTCGGATGGCGTTATAGACATTGATGTAACCGTGCCGGAAGGCTTAGGCGGTAAAAATGGTGCCAGCAATCCGGAACAATTGTTTGCAGCCGGTTATGCTTCCTGTTTCCAGAGTGCTTTAATGTTAGTGGCTGGAAAACAGAAAGTGCAAATAGAAAAAGACTCTACCGTTACGGCTCATGTTAGCTTGAACCAGTTAGACGATGAAAGTTATGGTTTAAGCGTTAAATTAGACGTTGATTTAAAAAGCTTAGACAAAGAACAGGCGAACCAGTTGGTGAAACAAGCCCACGAAGTTTGCCCTTATTCGGTAGGAACCCGCGGTAATATAAACGTGGAACTGAATGTAATTTAGCGGTTAGCAATTAGCTGTTAACGATTAGCAGTTATTGTAAATCATTCAATCCGAATTAAAATAAAAAACCTTCTCAAATTATTGAGAAGGTTTTTTTTATGAATCAGCAATTAACAATTAGTTACGCTAAAACTTCTTTTACGCGTTCGGCGGCATCTTTTAATAAAACAGCCGAAAATACTTTCAGGCCGGATTCGTCGATAATGCGGGCGCCTTCTTCGGCGTTAGTTCCTTGCAGACGCACAATGATTGGTACCTTAATATCGCCAATGTTTTTATAAGCTTCTACTACCCCGTTGGCAACGCGGTCGCAACGTACAATACCGCCAAAAATATTAATCAAGATGGCTTTTACGTTCGGGTCTTTCAGGATAATCCGGAAACCAGCTTCTACGGTTTGGGCATTGGCCCCACCACCTACGTCCAGGAAGTTAGCCGGCTCGCCACCCGATAGCTTAATAATATCCATGGTAGCCATAGCCAAACCAGCACCGTTTACCATACAGCCTACGTTACCGTCCAGTTTTACGTAGTTCAGGTTGCTTTCCGATGCTTCTACTTCCAACGGATCTTCTTCGGATGTATCACGCAAATCAGCAAAGGTTTTATGCCGGTAAAGGGCGTTATCGTCTAAATTTACCTTGGCATCAACGGCTAATATTTTATTGTCTGAGGTTTTTAATACCGGGTTGATTTCAAACTGCGAAGCATCGGTATCTTCGTAAGCGCGGTATAAAGCCTGAATAAACTTCACCATTTCTTTCAGGGCCGGGCCCTGTAAACCCAAGGCAAAAGCTACTTTATTGGCCTGGAAAGGACGTAAGCCTACTGCCGGGTCAATCCATTCTTTTAATATTTTTTCCGGATGGTTTTCCGCTACTTCCTCAATGTCCATACCACCTTCGGTACTGGCCATAATAACATTCTGGCCTTTGGCCCGATCCAGCAGGATAGACAAGTAATATTCTTTGGTTTCAGATTCGCCCGGATAATATACATCCTCGGCAATTAATACTTTCTGTACCAGTTTGCCTTCCGGTCCGGTTTGGTGCGTTACCAGGTTCATACCAATTATCTGGGAAGATAATTCGCGTACTTGCTCCAGGTTTTTAGCGAGTTTTACCCCACCGCCTTTACCCCGGCCACCCGCATGAATCTGGGCTTTTATTACGTGCCATCCGGTTCCGGTGGTCTCAGTCAGGCGTTTGGCCGCTTCTACTGCCTGGTCAGGCGTTTCGGCTACAATGCCTTCCTGAATCCGGACGCCGTAGCTTTTTAAAATTTCTTTACCTTGATATTCGTGTATGTTCATAGGTTCAGTTTTTATCTGGCACGAAAGTAAACCATATTCTTTTTATATTCAAGCTTTTTATTAGTGGATAGTCCATGGTTTATAGTCGATAAACCATAATCGAATGTCTTTGGTTGATACGCTAAAAGTTCTTTTATGATTTTAGGTTATTTGAGTTTGTGGATATTGGTAGCGATAAATAAGATTTTCAGGAAGCCCGGGTCTATAGATTTAAATATATTCAGCTATAAACCACAAATCTTTTTAGGTAGAATAGCGACTGTGGACCATGGATCATAGACCAGGAACTAACGAGCATACCACTTGACTAAAACTTTTTCGGCCGGTTTATTCTGAGGCGTAAAATCACCTTTTTCGCGCTCATTACCTTTTAGCCGGGGGTACCATTTCCAGATAAACATACCGGCAAACCAGGGCTGGTGCCACACTGATTGAAAAAGTGCTTCGTAACAAGTAGCCTGGGTTTCGTACGATTCGCTGCCGGCTGGTATGCCGCCCCGTTGCGGCCAGGCCCAGGGTTCTATGGCCGCATCGGCGGTGCTCTTATAGCCGGCTTCGGTAAAAACAACGGGCTTTTTATATTTACGGGCTATTTTAGTTATATCCGCCAAACGTTTTGCCCAGCCGGTTTTTAGTTCTTCTAAAGAAGGATTTTTATTTTTAGTTAAGGGGAAATAAGCTTGTACCCCAATAAAATCTAAGGCATCCCAAAATTTGATTTGCTCATATTCCAGGTACCAGTTGGCGGCATAGGTGAGCTGGCCGGAGTAAACCTTACGAATATCCCGGATCAGTTCCCGCCAGGCTTTTTCCTGCGTTACAGCTGGTTTGTGCAATTCGGTCCCGATGCATAAGGCTTCTATTTTTTCGGTTTCGGCTAATTGCGCATAATGTATTATAAATTGCCGGTAGTTTTTAAACCACTGCTCCCACTGGGATTTGTCTTTCATTTCGATATCGCCCAGCCACTTGCCGGAGTGGTCGCGGAGCCACAAGTGTGGTTTCAGCAAAGTTTTAATACCGTGTTTTTTAGCCAGCGAAGTAGTATGGATTAAGCCGGCATCACTTTCGCCCCAGTAAGCACGCGAGGGTTGGGTATTCATCCGGATCTCGGGTAAGTTATAGGCGGTTTGCCACCCGAAAGGCGTTTGCGAAATCCATTCAATATGCTGCTGCTTAAGCGTTTTTAGTTGTTCTTCCGTAACCGAGTCGCCGGCTACCCAACTCACGCCCCGCATTTTGGGTAAGTTATTATGGTAAGTCGCTGGATTTATAGGAATGGGGCTTTCTTCAGCCGCTGTTTGCTTCTGGATTTGCCGTAAAAACATGCTGCTTAAAAAAGCAATTACCAGGAAGCACCCGAAAAGCAGGAAGCGTTTTGACATACCAACCAATTAACCAGAAACTAAATTTAATACTTTTAAGTCAAAGCAAGCTTGCTTCTGCTTAAAAAGCAAGCATAATTTGTTGTTAATAATTACTTTCGTTGGTATATCTCTATTTTTGTTTACCGTTTTAAATTTTTCTCCTTGGACTTTGCGTTTGATCTGAATACTGCTTTCCTGTGCTTTTTTGCTTTTCTGGCGGGTTTTATCGATTCTATCGTGGGCGGCGGTGGTCTTATCCAAACGCCGGCTATGCTGGTTTTTTTGCCGCACGTACCCATTCCTACCTTATTGGGCACCGGTAAAGTCTCGGGTATTTCCGGTACGGCCGCCGCTTTACTAAGCTATGCCCGGAAAGTGAAAATAAACTGGAGAACCTTATTGCCCACAGCCTTAACCGCCTTTGTATTTTCTTTTATTGGCGCGCGGGCAGTAAGCCATATTCCCACCAGTGCTTTGCGGCCGGTGGTATTTGTTTTGCTAATTGGAGTGGCTATTTATACCTTTATCAAAAAAGATTTGGGAGCGTTGCATGCCCCAAAACTTTCGCCGGCCAAAGAGTTATTGTGCGGTGTTTTATTGGGAATAATCATTGGTTTTTACGACGGTTTTTTTGGACCGGGCACCGGTAGCTTTTTGATCTTTGCTTTTGTGGGCATTTTTGGCTTTAGCTTTCTGGCGGCATCGGCTTCGGCAAAATTGGTGAATGTGGCTACTAATCTATCGGCTTTGGCTTATTTTGCTTATACCGGGCAAATTTTATACTACATTGGTATTCCCATGGCGGTATGCAATATTGTAGGTTCGCAAATTGGTTCCAGGTTAGCTATTGCCAAAGGCAGTGGTTTTGTGCGGGTGTTCTTTTTAATAATTGTAACAGTTATTATCTGCAAATTTGCTTATGATTCTTTTCTGAAAGGTTAAAAACCAATAGTCAGCATGTAAAATACTTGCAACCTGTAAGTCAGGATAAATAAAAAGAGCCTGCACATAGCAGGCTCTTTTTATTAGAAATGCAATTTTCAATAAATTTAGTGGCTACCGGTACTGCTGCCTACATCCTGGCCACCGTCTTGTACGCTTACGCTACCTTGCCGGCCGCTGGCCTGGGGTTTTATGCCGCCCTCGTTATCCGCATTAATTTGATCCTTATCGTTTATAATATCTTTGGCTAAGTTTTTTTGGGCTCTGTTGTTTATATCAGTGCTAACTTTTCCTTTCACTTCGTCATTATCGCTCGCTTGCATAATCTTATCTTTTTTAGTGAAACATAATAATTGGTACCCGATTGCCTAACCAGATACCTTATTATAAACGAGGTAAAACGCGTAAGGTTTAATAGGCTGATCAGTAGGTGTAGGGAAAACCAGGTTTAGAGATGTTAATACCAAGCAAGTTTTAGAGGACCGGTTTTACAGTATAACCCTGTTGCCGTAACAATTGAATAACACCTTGCTCGCCACCTAAATGCCCGGCACCCACGGCAAAAAAAGTAGGCTTTTCTTTAGCTTCCCGTTCTATAACCGGAATCCAGTTTTTGTTGCGTTGTACCAGTAAAACATCGGCAAAATCATCTAAACCCTGCGACGATTCTTTGAAAATCTTTTCGAAACCATCCAGGTCTTGTTGTTTATACGCCGCTATCATTTGCGCAAATTCTTTTTTGCCTTTATCCATGTCCGTAATACTCTGCATTAAAATTTCGGCTTGCTTTTTATAAGGTATTTTATCGAAAACGGCCAGTTGATCTTCAATGGTTTCTACCCCAATTATTTCTTTACCTTGTTCTTTGGCCATTTTCATAAATGTAGCTTCGTACGACTGGGGCGTACAGTCCGCTACTTTGGCATAGAGCAGGCTGGTTAGCATAATGGGTTTCCAGGTTTGCACCATGGCCAGGTCCATGTTCAGGTTCTGCCGGAAATAACTACTCAGGGTTTGGTATTCTTCCTCGGATAAAAGGTTTTTTAGCGTAGTTCCGTCTTTCATGGGTACAACCCGCAGCATTGTAAACATCATATTCGGATCGTCCATGTCAATTTCCAGCGAAAGCTGCTCGGTACTTTTTAGTTTGGCCTGCATCTTTTCGGTCATGATCATATCGGCAGGGCAAATAACATGAATGGTGCCGTACAGATAAGATGGTTTAGTTAAACCTTTACCGGATATTTCCCAGAGTAATGATTTTTCCAGTTTAACCAAAGCATCCGGATTTTTAAAGGAAAAGGTGCTTACGATAAAGAATAAGCCCAGGCCAAGTAGGTGTATTTTCTTTTTGAATAAGTTTAGAAGCATGTTGGGAAAGATTTAGGATTAAATTTTAGTTTTTATAAATCTGAGTGGGCCTACATTATACCACAAGAAAATTTGCTTTTTCTATCAATACTGCAAAGCGAAAATCAAATTCAGATAAAGATATTTTATAGCGGAACAAGTGCCTCTAAATTAAGATAATTTATCCTGCGGAGAAGAATATTTTTTTATTCTTATAATCCAACTATCTTCAAACCAAATACTAATATAAAGCAATGAAATGGTTTAAAGCGGTTTTTAGTTTATTCGTAACCATTGCCCTGGTATATGTATTAAATACCAAAATCGGCGATATTCCACCGGTAGGTAAGTTCCTGAGTCCGTTTAGGGGTTTTTGGCAAAATGCTGAATCTAAGGACCTGGCGGCTACAAAACAGTTAGTGGTTACGGGTTTGCAAGGAAAAGTAAGTATTCTGCTGGATAAAAACCGGGTGCCGCATATTTTCGCCGAAAATAACCACGACTTATATTTTGCCCAGGGTTATTATACGGCCCGGGACCGGTTGTGGCAAATGGAGTTTCAGACGCATGCCGCAGCAGGGCGGCTCTGTGAAATAGTAGGAGCGAAGTACCTGGAACTGGACCGATTTCAGCGCCGGATGGGTATGGTGTACGGGGCCAAAAACTCGTTGGCCGGCATGATGGCCGATCCGGCCACCCGCGACATGCTGGAGGCATATTCGGCCGGTATTAATGCGTATATAAAAAGTTTATCGCCCCAGGAATATCCCCTGGAATATAAACTCCTGGATTATGCGCCGGAAGCCTGGACGCCGTTGAAATGTGCTTTGCTCTTAAAATTAATGGCCTACGATTTGGCTGGTCGCTCCGACGATTTGCGGATGAGTAACATATTGCAGCAGTATGGCCCCCAAATAACCCAAGATTTATTTCCGGATTACCCGTTCCGGGCAGAACCCATCGTACCCGAAGGTACGCCTTTGGATTTTACGCCGGTAAAAACGCCATCGGTACCCACCAACTTTCAGGCGCAACTATCTAATAAAGTCTTAGAGAAAGAGCCACCCGCCGAGTTAGGAAGCAATAACTGGGCAATTTCGGGCGCAAAATCCGCTACCGGTTATCCTATATTGGCCAATGATCCGCATTTGCAGCTAAACTTACCTTCTATCTGGTACCAGGTGCAGTTAATCGGGTCTGACGTAAATGTTTGCGGCGTTTCGCTGCCGGGTGCTCCGGGTGTAGTTATTGGCTTTAACCAAAATATTAGCTGGGGGGTAACCAACGTTGATGCCGATGTAATGGATTGGTACCAGGTTAAGTTTAAAGATAATCGCAAGAAACAGTACTGGCACGATAACCAATGGAAACCGGTGCGCCGGCAAGTAGAAGAGATTAAAATCCGGGGGCAGAAAAGTTTGATTGATACGGTTTATTACACGCACCACGGTCCGGTAGTTTACGATAAGCCCGAAAAAGTATTTAATAAGCAAACGCCCGTCAGCCACGCCATGCGCTGGACGGCCCACGACAAATCGAATGAACTGCGCACTTTTTACTTGCTTAACCGGGCCCGGAATTACCAGGATTATCAGCATGCGCTTTCTTTTTACGTGGCGCCGGCCCAAAATTTTATTTACGCCGATAATAGCCAAAACATTGCCATCTGGCCCAACGGCAGGTTTCCTTTAAAATGGCAAGAGCAGGGCAAGTTTATTTTGGATGGCACCAACTTGGCGCACGATTGGCAGGGCTGGATACCGGCAGCGCACAATCCGCACGTAAAAAATCCGGCGCGGGGTTTCGTCTCTTCCGCTAATCAGTTTTCGGCTGGCCCTGATTATCCGTATTACCTCAACTGGCAGTATAGTTCTCCCGAAAGAGCCATTCGCATCAATCAAAGGTTGGCCGCTATGGAAAAAGTAACCGTGGATAGCATACAGGCTTTGCAGAACGATAATTTTAATATCCACGCCCAAACCATATTGCCTACTTTATTGCGATATATGCGTCCGGCGGATTTAAATGCGCACCAGCAGCAAGTTTTAAAAGTAATGCAGCAATGGCAATACCGGAATGATGCGCAGGAAATAGCTCCTACCGTTTTTGAAATATGGTGGCTGCTTTTTAATAAAGCTATTTGGGAAGATGATTTTGCTAATACCGGTTTAGAACTGCGTTACCCCAGCCGGGACCGTACCATCCATTTAGTGCAACAGGAACCACAATCTGCCTGGATTGATAACCGGAACACGCCCCCGAAAGAAACCTTGGCGGACTTAGTAAATGCTTCTTTCCGGGCTACCGCCGATTCTTTGCAGCGCCAGTTGGGGGCAGTAAGTAAAAAGTGGCAGTGGGCAGTATATAAAAGCACCTCCATTCAGCATATTGCCAATTTGCCCGGATTTGGTAAGCAAAACTTATCCATTGGTGGCGGTCGCGGTATTGTAAATGCTACTTCCGAAAGGCACGGCCCTTCGTGGCGGATGGTAGTGGCGCTGGGACCGCAGGTGCAAGGCTATGGCGTGTATCCGGGTGGGCAATCCGGTAATCCCGGCAGCTTTTATTACGACAACCAGATAGAAACCTGGCGTTTGGGTAAATTAAATTCCTTGGTTTACTTGCGCAATAAAACGGATAATTCGTCCGCGATTATGGCTACCCTTACCTTGCAAACCAAATAATATACTATCAATTTTAACCTGAACAGCTCTTGAAATTCGTGCGGCTCTTTCTAATTATTTTTATCGGGGGTTTTATCTTTCAACTATTTTTGCCGTGGTGGTCTTTGGCGGTAATAAGTTTCCTGGCTGCTCTCTGGCTGGCCCGGAAAGCGGGATCTGCATTTTGGGGCGGTTTTTTAGGTATTGGTATGGGTTGGCTGTTGCTAAGCGGGTTTTATCACTGGCGCAACGAGGGTTTATTATCGGCAAAAGTAGCTACCTTATTTACCTTGCCCAATGCCGTAATACTTATCCTTGTTACGGTTCTGATTGGGGCCTTAACCGGAGGTCTGGCCGCTCTCTCGGGTTACTTATTTGGTAAAATGTTTAAATAAATCTACAATGATTAGTATATATTTGGGATAATTTTTTAACTTGTTTGCAGAATTATTGAAAATATGAAAATTGTCTCGAACAAATATATATTACTAACGGCCTTATGCGGGGCTTCTTTTATATCGGGGGCTTTTCTGAATGAGACTGCTATGCTGGAAAAAATTACGCCGGCCATGGTAAATGGTGCTCAGGAGTTAATGGGTTTAAATTTTACCGACGCCCAGATAGATTCCACTTTGGATGAGCTTACCGATTTGCGCAAAGGCTACGAAACTATTCGTAAGGTAAACTTAACAAACGATATTCCGCCGGCAATCACTTTTAACCCGGTACCGGTTGGGTTTGTATTCGAGAAAGAACGCCAGCCTTTTAAGTTACCCAAAGCTGCCAATGTCACTTTACCTGCCAACCGGGAGGAACTGGCCTTTTATACCATTCCGCAGTTAGCCGAGCTGATTCGCACCAAGAAAATATCTTCGGAAGAGTTGACCCGCTTTTTTCTGGACCGGTTAAAAAAGTATGATCCGCAACTGCATTGTGTTACCTCTCTTACCGAAGAACTGGCTTTACAACAAGCCCGCCAGGCCGATCAGGAAATAAAAGCTGGTAAATACAAAGGCCTGCTCCACGGTATTCCGTACGGTGCCAAAGATTTGCTGAGTACCCGCACTTATAAAACCACCTGGGGATCGGTACCTTACCAAGACCAGGTAATTGATAAAGATGCTACCGTTATTAAAAAGCTGGCGGCAGCCGGTGCGGTTTTAGTAGCTAAAACTACGTTAGGGGAGTTGGCCATGGGCGATGTCTGGTACGGTGGCAAAACCCGTTCGCCCTGGAACACCAAGAACGGTTCCAGTGGTTCTTCGGCGGGTTCTGCTTCGGCAGTAGCGGCCGGTTTATTACCTTTTGCGATTGGTACCGAAACGTTAGGCTCTATTGTGTCGCCTTCTACCGCTTGTGGCACTACGGGTTTGCGGCCTACCTTTGGCCGGGTAAGCCGGACCGGTGCCATGGCCTTAAGTTGGTCGATGGATAAAATAGGTCCGATTGCCCGCGCTACTGAAGACTGTGCCATTGTATTCAATGCTATTTACGGTCCCGACGGACTAGACCAATCAATATTGGATGCTCCTTTCAACTATGAACCGAAGCTAGATATTAAGAAATTGCGTGTGGGCTATGTAAAAGCAGATTTCGACCGGGCTTATCCGAACAAAGCCAATGACGAGGCTACTTTAGAGGTGTTGCGGAAAGCCGGCGTAGACCTTATCCCAATCGAGTTACCCAAACTACCGGCCGGTGAACTCACCATGACCATATCGGTAGAGGGCGCGGCTGCTTTTGATGAACTTACCCGGAGCGGTCGCGATAAATTAATGGTAAACCAGGGGAAAAATGCTTGGCCTAATGTTTTCCGTACCGCCCGGTTTATACCCGCCGTAGAATACCTGCAGGCCCAACGGGTACGGTATTTACTCGTGCAGGAAATGGCTAAAGTTATGAACGATATAGATGTGTACATAGCGCCTTCTTTCAGTAGTACATTATCCATTACCAACCTGACCGGCCATCCGTGCGTGGTAGTTCCCAATGGTTTTAATCAGCGCAACATGCCTACTACCATAACCTTTATAGGGAAGCTTTTTGGTGAAGGAAAAACTTTGGCTTTAGCAAAAGCCTATCAAAACGCAACTGATTTTCATCAAAAGCACCCGGTGCTGCCTGGCTAAAGATTTTTGGTGTTTGTTAAAACAGTGCCTTATAAACTTTTTTAAAACCTAACTAACATTACAGAACTAGATAGTTTTAAATTGTAACTGATCTTGTAAAAAGCTAATGACTTTATTAGTTTTTAGGTTTCTCCTTATCGATATAAGCCTTTTTTATAAGTAAATTTTTAAAATTTAGAAGAATGTAAATTTTAAGCATAATATTTAATTTTTTAACAAAACGTAGGGTGTTTTCTCTTGTTTAGGCTTGAGTAATGGCTTAGCTAGAAGGTTTATTAGATAAATTTTAAATGCTATATAAACAGAGATGGGTATTAATCATAGGAAGATTTTTAGATTAACAATATAGTTTTATATTTGAATTACAAACTAAACAAACAAATATGCTACATTTATACGCTATCCTTCCTACCTGCACTTAGAGCGATTATCTTCTTCTGAGATAGAAAACCATTGCCATATAGTATGGTAATAGGCGCTTAGATTTCCACCTTCAACTTCTTTATAGTTTATAATCATAGTTAATAGCTTGTAAAAACAACTATGAGATATAGGCGGGAGAGGTGTACGCCTGCATTTTTCAGAATGCAAGTCTAATTATAGCTGGTAGTCATGCCTCTTCAGCATAAACCAGATAATAATGATCTATTTACAAAGCAAAACAAACAATTAGAAAAATTATGAAAAACAAATTACTCCTTACGCTCAGCATGATGTTCATGCTGCTGGGCCAGGCTTGGGCACAAACCCGGGCTATTACAGGAAAGGTTACGGATGGCACCAGCGGACAAGCTCTGCCCGGGGTAACCGTATTAGCCAAGGGTACTTCGGTGGGAGCCAGCACCGATGTTGATGGCAATTATACTATTACGCCCCCGGCTGGTGCTACTACTTTAACTTTCAGTTTTATTGGTTATGGCACCGTTGAAAGACCTATTGGGAATGCTACTGCTATAAACGTTGTCCTGAATGTAGATGCCAATCAATTAGATGAAGTAGTGGTAGTAGGTTATGGGACCCAGCAGAAACGGGATGTGACCAGTTCTATTTCCCAGGTAAAAGGTACAGAAATTGCCAACTTGGCAACGCCTTCTTTTGCCCAGCAGTTAGCGGGTCGGGCTACGGGGGTACAAGTAACCCAGCCATCGGGTATTTTGGGAGCCCCACCTGTTATACGGGTACGGGGGGTAAACTCCATTTCCAGCAACTCTTCTCCTCTGGTAGTAATTGATGGCGTGCCGGTTTTCTCAGGCAACCTAGGAACAAATGCCCCAAACAATGCTTTGGCCGATATTAATCCTAACGATATTGAGTCTTTTGAGATTCTGAAAGATGGTGCTGCCACTGCTATTTACGGTTCGCGGGCCTCTAATGGTGTTATTTTAGTTACTACCAAACAGGGTAAAAAAGGCCAGGTTAGGTTTAACTACGATAACTACGCCGGATGGGCGCAAGCCACCAAGTTGCACGATTTGCTGAATGCGGCCGAATTTGTAGAAATAAAAAATGAAATGGCTAGAAATGCGAGTGCTGCTACGTTGCCGGCCGCTTTAGGTACCGAAGATACGGATTGGAATGATTATATATACCGGACCGGCTTCCAGCAGAACCATAGCTTTTCGGCGAGTGCCGGTACCGACCGGACCAAATACTATGTGTCTTTAGGCTTTACCGACCAGGAAGGCATTGCAGTTGGCAACAGCCTCAGACGTTACACCGTCCGGACGAACCTGGACCAGAATGTAACCAAATGGCTGGACTTTGGCTTACAGGCCGGTTTATCTAAACAAGACAACTATGGTATTCTAACCGGTTCTAATTCCTTATCCAGTAATACTTTTGCTCTTGTCCGGATGCTGCCAAACGTGGGTGTTTACGATGTGAACGATCCGACTGGCTATAACATTGATGATGCTAACGTGAGATCGCTGGGTCGCGGGCCAAATGCGGTTACTATTGCCAATGGTATACCTAATCAGCGTTTTATCATCGATAATAACACCCGCCGGTCTACTGGTTATCGCGGATTAGGAAACGTTTCTTTAGGTGTAAAATTAATTGATAACCTACGTTTCAAAACTTTGCTGGGTGCTGATATAAGCATCACGGATGATTTTAGCTACGGTGATCCTCGCCACGGCGATGCTGCTTCGGTAAATGGCTCACTGGACCAGATTTTTGCACCCAGCACCCGTTGGAACTGGCAGAATATTTTGTCCTACAACAAATCTTTCCAAGAAGCCCATAACTTCGACTTTACGGCCGTTGCGGAATATACCAAGGAAAGAACATCTTATTATGAGACCTATGCCACCGGTATTGCTGACCGGGTTTTTAACCAGAATATCATCAGCGGGACGGTAGCCAACCAATTTGTTTACGGCGACCTGGAAGAAAATGGCTTGGCTTCTTATTTAGCTCGTGTTAATTACAACTACAAGAGCAAATATTACCTGGGCGCCTCCATTCGGGCCGATGGTTTATCTAAACTTTCGCCCGAAAACCGGTGGGGTTATTTCCCGGGAGTATCAGCAGCTTACCGGATTTCCGAAGAGGAATTTTTCAAAGGTACAGGCTTAACAAGGGTTATCAGTGATCTGAGAATCAGAGGTAGCTATGCAGTAGTAGGAAACAGCTTTATCACCGGTAACTACCCTTACCTGGGGTCTTTTGCCTCGGCACAATATGGATCGCAGAGTGGTATTGCTTTCAGCAACACCGGTAATCCCGACCTGAAATGGGAATCCCAAAAAATTTCTGATTTAGGCGTGGACCTTGGCTTTTTGGACGGCCGTATTAACCTGGAACTTGCTTACTGGCAGAAAGATAATGAAGATATTGTGTTACAGGCTCCTACTGCACCTTCTTTAGGGGTACCGGGTAATATTATTAATCGGAACATTGGCCGGGTTGTAAATAATGGTTTAGAATTAGGAATCAGAGGGGCTATTCTGAACTCTGAGCGTCTCAGATGGGAAGCAGGTTTTAACTTCTCTACCCAGAAAAATGAAGTGAAAGAATTGGTTAACAACCAGGATATTCAAGTAACAACTGTTGCGGGAACTTACACCATCATTCGGGAAGGCGAATCGATCAACTCCATTTATGGTTATCAATACGAAGGCGTAAATACTGCTAACGGTAATCCAATTTATAGAAAAGCGGATGGTACTTTGGTGCAAGGCAACATTGCCACCAATACTTATCGTCTATACGACCCTGCCAACCCGTCGGTGCTGGGCGCTGCCTCTTCTTTGTCAGCCTCGGATAAAGTAATCTTGGGTAATACCCTGCCTAAATGGTTTGGTGGTTTCGACAATACTGTAAATTATGCCAACTTCGATTTAAACTTCCTGTTACGTTTCTCAGGCGGCAACAAAATTATGAACCGGACTCGCCAGGATTTATTAACCCAATTGTTTGAAAACAACGGCGCCGAGATTCTGGGCAGATGGCAAAGTCCGGAAAACCCCGGTGATGGCCAGACACCACGAGTTTGGTCCGGTCGTGATGCTATTATTAACAGCAATGGCGAAGCTTCTTCCCGTTTTGTTGAAAGTGGTAATTTTCTGAAGTTAAGCAATATTACCTTAGGCTATTCGCTGCCGACTAGCTTTTTAAACCGGATAAATATCAATCGGTTAAGAATTTTTGCTCAGGCCCAGAATATACTAACATTAACCAAATACTCGGGTTTAGATCCGGAATCTTATACCACCACCACTACTGCCACTAACTTCGGCGTTGATTATAATAGCAACCCGCAGCAAAAAGTATTCACTTTCGGTCTGAATTTAGGATTTTAATAAAAGAAAATTAAAGATGAAAAATACAAATAGATATAAAAGATTCAGGTGGGCTATTATCACCCCGGCGTTGTCGCTTTCGCTGCTGCTAGCTACCTCCTGCGAAAAAGAGGTGATGGAACTGGATCCGATAGACCGGATTTCCGAGGTGGCAGCCTTTGCTACAGCCGAACGGGCAGAGTTGGCTATGATTGGGGTGTACGATGCGGCCCAAAGCGGTTTCTATGCCGGCGGAGTTACAGTGTCACGGGGGTATCCCTTTGGAGCGGCCTCTATTCAACAAGGCGACACCCGGGGAGAAGATGTGGTAAACCTGCAGGCTTTTTATCAGGTAACTTACGAGAATTCTTATAATGCATCTACGGCAAATAACCAATACATGTGGGAAAACTTGTACGCCGTTATTAATAAAGCCAACGTGGTGATTGAAGGAGTGCAAAGTGCCGCTACCAATGGCATTATTACGCCCGCAAAAGCACTGGAATACGAAGGAGAGGCGCGTTTTCTACGGGCTTTATCGCACCATGAGCTGCTGGTGCATTTTGCCCGTCCTTATAATCATACGGCAGATGCGTCGCATTTAGGCGTTCCTTACCGGACAGTGGCAGTAAATACGCCCGCGCGGGTAGACGAGGCCAAGATCCAGGGTCGTAATACCGTGAAAGAATGCTACGACTTGTTACTGGAAGATTTAAATTTTGCCGAAACTAATTTGCCGGTTACCCGGGCGGCTAACTTTATCACCCGTGCTACTCAAAGTGCTGCTATTGCTATTAAAACCCGGGTGTTGTTGCATAAACAAGATTACAGCGGCGTTATAACCGAGGGAAATAAACTGGTGCCCACTACGGGTGACCTGGTAAGTCCGATTGGTGGTTACAAATTAACTGCTACACCCGAGGGGCCTTTTACCGCTACTGGTAACAAAAGCAATACGGAATCTATCTTCTCTATTGAAAATTCAGCTACTGACAACCCCGGCACTAATGGTGCGCTGCCCCAGATGTACAGCGCGGATGGCCGTTTCCTGATTGCTGTTAGCCCAATTATTTACAACTCCAGTTTTTGGCCGGCAGATGATCTGAGAAGAACCCAATTAACAGTACAATCTACTTCTACGGGCTTACGGCACACTACTAAATACAAAGACGTGTCTACCTGGTCGGATAATGCGCCGGTTATTCGTTATGCAGAAGTATTATTGAATTTATCGGAAGCTTTGGCGCGTACCACGCCGTTGAGCCCCCGCGCTTTGGAATTGCTAAATGCAGTAAGAAGCAGAGCGACTGCTCCTTATTCCTTAACTACCCTGGCAGATAATGATGCGTTGATCCAGGCCATAGTTAACGAGCGTCGGATCGAGTTCCTGGCCGAAGGCCTGCGTTGGAAAGACATTCATCGTTTAGCATTAGAAGGAAAATACGTTTATAAAGGTATTCCCAACAAAGTAACACCTACCGGTTTGGCAACTGCCGACTATTCAGCCGCTAGCGGAACCGTTCGTCAGGCCCTTTTAGCGAGTATCCCAGCGGTTCCTTATGAGGATTTTCGATTTATCTGGCCCATCCCGTTAACGGAAGTAAATGCCAATCCGGTTCTGGCTCAACAGCAAAACCCGAATTATTAATTTTCTTCCTAATAAACAAAAGAGCTGCCCCAAGGGCAGCTCTTTTGTTTTAAATAATTCTTGAAAATTTATTACATCTTTCAAATAAATTTAATTAGTTGAAAGTTATGGTAACCACTTATCAATGATTGAGCATTTATTGTATCTAAATAATATAATAGTTCAGTATGATATAGATATATTATAATTTTGAATTATATTCAATATATATAGTAAAGCTTTACAACTTATTAGTATTTAAATAAAGTTATTTGACACTTGTAAATAGAAGTTAATAAAATTTACGAAAACTTAAAAAATAGCATTGTTTTTAAATAATATTTAATGAAATGTGCTAAATGAATTTTGTCTATTTCAAATTTAAAATAAACTAAGTAGTTAAATTAGATATTTTATAATGTAACTGATAAATATTATGAGTTAGATTAGCTAAACAGATTTTTACATTAACAATATAGTTTTATATTTGAATTGCAAACTAAACAAACAAACAAAAAATCATGTTATATCTATACTCAATACTTACTTCCTGCACTTAAAGCAATTATCTTCTTCTATGATAATTGTAATTGCCATAAAGCATGGTAATTATAAGCTTATAGTTACACTACCTTTTTCTTTTATAAATTATATTTATAGCTAGATACCTATACAAGCAGTTGTAAATGTAAGTGTAAGAGAATGTACACGCATTTCAATATGCAAGTTTAACAATGGCATCCGGTTTACCTGCATATTCTGCCTGAACAAGTTATTAATGACCTTTTTACAAAGCAAAACAAACAATTAAAGAACATTTATGAAAAACAGATTACTCCTTACGCTCAGCATGGTGTTTATACTGCTGGGCCAGGCTTGGGCCCAAACCCAGGCTATTTCAGGAAAAGTTACCGATGGCACCAGCGGACAGGGTCTGCCTGGGGTGACCGTATTAGCAAAGGGTACTTCGGTGGGTACCAGCACCGATGTGAATGGTGATTATACCATTACACCACCAGCTGGTGCTACTACTTTAGTATTTAGTTTTGTTGGCTATACAACAACAGAGCAACCAATTGGCAATTCAACTACCGTAAATGTTAGTTTAGGTGTTGATGCCAAACAATTAAGTGAAGTTGTAGTAACCGGTTATTCAACATCAACCCGAGAATCCTTTACCGGTTCTGCAAAAGTTGTTAGCGGAGAGAATTTAGACCGGAAAAATGTGGCGAACGTTTCCCAGGCATTAGCAGGCGAGGTTGCGGGCGTTAGGGTTATTAATACCAGCGGACAACCCGGTACAGTAGCAACCGTTCGTATCCGTGGTTTAGGTTCTGTTAATGGTAGCCGGGACCCCTTGTATGTAGTAGACGGCGTGCCATTTTCAGGAAGCCTTAACTCAATAAATCCGGCGGATATAGAGTCGGCTACGGTATTGAAAGATGCGGCCGCCACCGCTATTTATGGTTCCAGAGGTGCTAATGGCGTAGTTGTAATTACTACCAGAAGCGGTAGAGGCCAAGCTGCCTATATTGAAGCGGATGCTAATTTCGGTACTAACATGGCTTTGCTGCCTCGTTACAATACTATCAAATCACCCGAACAATATATTGGTTTAAGCTGGGAAGCTATCCGTAATCAAGGTATTGCTACTAATCAAGCCGATCCTATAGCTTATGCAAATACCAGGTTGTTTTCTAATAATGGTATCAGGCCAGGTTATAACCTTTGGAATGTGGCAAATGCTGCAGAATTAATTGATCCGGCAACCGGAACGGTAAGACCCGGAGTTACCAGAAAATATGATCCGGAGAACTGGGAAGATTATGGATTTCAGAATTCCGGCCGCAAGGAGGTAAATGTTAAGTTTGGTGGCTCAAGCGGTAAAACTAATTATTATTCGTCTTTCGGTTATTTAAATGATCAGGGATATTTAATAAATTCTGACTTTGACCGCCTGTCGGCCCGTTTAAATGTAACTCAGGAAATTAAAAAATGGTTGACAGGATCCGTGAATTTTAATTATGCCCGGACCGAAACCAATAATGGCGGGCAGAGCGAAGATTCTGGAAGTATATTCTGGTTCGTGGATAATATGCCATCTATCTATCCTTTGTTTATGAGAGATGCAAGTGGCCAGTTGATTACAGACCCGATATTTGGGGGAAACCAGTTTGACTATGGAACAGTAACCGCGCGGGGCTTTGGTGGATTAACCAATGCCATTGCCGATGCCACTTACGATACAAACAGGAACAACCGTAATGAACTTAATGGTAGCGCCAGTCTGAATTTTAATATCCTGGAAGGTTTAACCCTGGAGAATCGATTCGGATCGCAGTATTATCACAACAAATATGTGAATAGAGGTAATAAATACTACGGTGGTTCAGCATCACAGGGTGGTAGCCTTTTCCACCAAAGAACTGAGTTATTCTTTTATAATTTACTGAATTTGTTAAGATATACTAAATCTTTTGGCCAATCCAGTGTAGAAGCCCTGGCCGCTCACGAAGCATCAAATTGGAGCCAAAACTTGTTAACTGCTTCCGGCAATAATTTAGTAGATCCTAATTTAGAAGACCTTAGCAACGCTGTTGTATTTAATCCATCTAATTCGTATACCAATGCCTACTCATTAGAAAGCTATTTTGCGCAAATTAACTACGACTTTGCGAAAAAATATTTCTTATCAGGTACCATCAGGCGAGATGGCTCTTCCAGGTTCCGGGAAGATAAATGGGGTACTTTTGGTTCGGTTGGTGCTGCCTGGCTTATTTCGAATGAGAATTTCATGAGTTCCCAAACTATACTTAGCTCTTTAAAATTAAAAGCAAGTTATGGTTTAACCGGAGACCAGGCCGGTGTAGGTTACTACCCAGGCTATGATTTGTATGATGTTGATCCTTTAAACGACGAACCAGCCTTCTCTTTTTATACGAAAGGTAACCCTAGCCTGACCTGGGAAACTTCTAAAATGTTCCAGACCGGAGTTGAATTTGGCATAGGTAAATTCTTAACCGGATCTGTGGATTATTATCTAAAGAATACTGAAAATTTGATTTTTGACGTAAGACAAGCGCCATCATTAGGTTATGCCACGCTTACATCAAATGCCGGTAGTTTAAGAAACCAAGGCTTAGAATTTGATTTAACCGGTGATATCTTGCAAAACGAAGATTACCGCTTAAGTTTAAATGTAAACGGCGAAATGTTCAAAAACAAGTTAACCCGCATGCCAATAGATCCGGCTACCGGTCAACCAAAGGCCATTGATGTACAATCACCCTATGGATGGTCTGAGGGGCACTCAATTTTTGATTTCTATATGAGAGAATGGGCCGGCGTAGACCCTGTTGATGGAAGAGCAATGTGGACTGTTAATTATATGGATGCTAACAATAACGGGGCTTTTGATACTGGTGAGCAAATAGCTAGTTTAACGGATTATTTATCTCAAAATCCGGATGCGGAAGCAAACCTGAAAACCGGCACTACAAAAACTTACTCGCTAGCAACTCAAAAGTATATTGGTAAGTCTGCTATACCTGACATAAGAGGAGCCGTTAACTTGTCTGGTGGTTATAAAGGATTTGATTTAAGCGTGCAAATGTTATATAGCTTTGGCGGCTATTCGTATGATTATGTTTATGCCGGATTGATGCATAATGGTTTAGTTGGCAGTAATAACTGGCATACAGACATTTTAAACAGATGGCAGCAAGAAGGAGATGTGACGGATGTTCCGCGGCTTTCTAATAATCTTGCGGCTGATGTAAATGTTAATTCACAATCATCACGTTTCCTGACAAAAGCAAATTATGTAACTCTTAATAATATACGTCTTAACTATACGCTTCCTGCCAGTTTCATCAGCAGAATAGGGGTAGGCGGACTTACTGTATGGGTATCAGGTGATAACTTATGGATCAACACAGCACGCAAAGGCTTTAATCCTTCTACCGCTGAGGCCGGAAGTTCTAATGCGACAGATAGCCAGACCAGATACCAGTATTCACCTTTATCTACCCTAACTACAGGTTTAAGAATTAAATTTTAATTTATCAACATGAAAAAAAGTTTATATATAATAGCAGCAACTGTTCTTTCGGTTTTTGTAAGCAGTTGTCAAGATGATTTCCTGGATGAAGAGCCTAATCAACGTTTATCACCGGAGCAAATTGCCGCTGCCGCTGAAACAGATCCTTCTTTGTTAAACTCTTTCGTATCAGGTCTGTATTCTACCATGTACAATACCGGAACAGGCGGAACAACCAATCACGACGATTTTGGGCAAAAAGGCTATGATATTTATAGTGACATGCTTGTTTCTGATATGGCTTTGATTGGAACCAATTACGGATGGTACACTGGAGTAGTAAGATACCAGGCTACTCAGGACTTTACTCAGAATCCGGCTTATCAGCCCTGGCGCTATTACTACCGGATTATTTTTTCAGCTAATACCCTGATAGATATTTTGGGTGGAAACGATGCCCCCCAAACTGAACCCGAACGGCGTTATATAATGGGGCAGGCAAAAGCAATGCGCGCGTACGCTTATTTTTACCTGGCTCAGTTCTATGCAACCGGCTACGGTACCGGAACCGAGAAAATCTTACCTATCTACACAAATTCTAATGATCCGAGCCAGCCTTTAAGTACTTCGGCAGATGTTTATAATCTTATTGTGGATGATTTGACCCAAGCCATAGAATTGCTGGAAGGCTTCAACAGAACAGCTAAGAACCAGATTAATCCGGCAGTAGCTAAAGGATTATTAGCGTATGCCTTAGCAGCCAGGGGAACTACCGAAGATCTAAATCAAGTTGTTACCCTTACAGACGATGTTATTGCTAATTATGGATTTAGCTTGATGACTGAGAATGAAGTTGTCGCACAACTTGATCCGGCAACCGGAGCTTTATTAAATCCACAATCCGGTTTTAATAGTGTTACCAATAATAGCTGGATTTGGGGGGTGGACCTTACATTAGCCAATGGGCTAGACCTTATTTCCTATTGGGGACAAGTGGATGTATTTACCTATAGCTATGCTTGGGCAGGAGATCCAAAGGCCATAGATGAGGGCTTGTATAATGCCATACATCCGGATGATATTAGAAAAGGCCAGTTTGATGCACCAAGCGGGGGAGTTGAACAGTTCTATGCAGAGGACGGCTATGCTGATGGTGATTTTGATTATATGCCGGTAAATAAATTCTTTGATCCGGCCAGGGAAATTGGTGGACAGAGAAATGTTGTTACTGACTATGTATACATGCGTCTGGAGGAAATGTATTTGTTAAATGCGGAAGCAAAAGCTAAATTAGGCCAGGATGGTCCTGCAAAAGATATGCTTAAGCAACTGTTACAAAAAAGGATGACCGATTACAGTTATGTGGATGCTCTTAGCGGGCAGGCTCTTCAGGATGAGATTTATCTCCAGACTCGTATTGAGTTATGGGGTGAAGGTAAAGCTTATTTAGCTATGAAGAGAAATCAAGCTACGGTTACCAGGGGAGAAAATCACTTGCTGCTGCCAGGAGAATCATTTGCCTGGGATGCTGACGAATTGACATTTCCTATTCCGCAAGCGGAAGTATTGAATAATGCAGTTTTAAATCAATAGATAGTTAGAACGAGTAGGAGCTTTTAAATAAATTTTAAATATACTTCATAATTATAAACAAAGGGCTACTCTTTCGAGCAGCCCTTTGTTTATAATTATGAGGTAACTCATTAGTTGGAGCTTAGAAACTGGAAATAACTAATATTTATAAGTAACTTATTTTTTATTTTAAAGGACTTTAGTCCTTTCCCAAATAACTTCATTAATCACTAAATCAATGTAATTCCAGAAGCAAATCCTTATTTTTGATTTATTTTAAATAATATAAAATTTTATGTTGCGCTTTCGTTTTTCATGGCAAATTAATGCTGTGGTTTGTTTCTTGATTTTAGTAAATGTAATTTCAGTTCAAGGCCAGCAAACCAAATCTATTTCTCGGCTCACCATCGACCAAATCATGCAGGGAAATGCCTTTATAGGTACCTCGCCCAGTAACATTTCCTGGTCAGAAGATGGTAAAAAAATCTATTTTTTATGGAATCCGGCGCAAGCCAAAAGTGACTCCCTGTACGTAGCCAATGCCGATGGCAAAAACATCCGGAAAGTAAGTCAATCAGAAAGCCGAATATTACCCGCCCAAAATGGTGATTACAATCGTGCCCGCACGAAGAAAGTATACGAAAAAAACGGCGACTTATTTCTACTCGATATTAAATCAGGTAAAGTGCAGCAAATTACCAATACCGTTGACCGGGAGGCAGCACCGGCTTTTACTTTTAGTGAGCAGAAAATTTCTTTTGTTTTAAATAATAATTTATATCTCTGGCAAATAAATAATGGTCAGCTTACCCAATTAACCGATTTTCGGAAGGGACAAAAACGGCCCGACCCGGATATGCCCAAAAATACGCAGGAAAAATGGCTCCGGGAACAACAAACTAAATTGCTGGAAATTGAAAAGAAACGCGCAGAAGCAGATGCAAGGGTTAAGACTCAGGCGAAGCAGCAAGCTTTGCTGCGCCCCCAAGAAGTTTACCTGGGGGAGAAAAGCGTAGACAACCTGATCCTGAGTCCCGACGAAAAATTTATAACTTACCGCCTCATCAATCCGGCTAATAATGCTAAAAATACTTTTGTTCCGAATTATATTACCGGTTCGGGCTTTACGGAAGATATTCCGGCGCGTACCAAAGTAGGAGCATCCCTGGCTACCTACGAAATGGGAGTATTGGATTTGCAGAAGGATACTACGTATGTAGTATCGTTTAAATCAGTTCCGGGCATAGAAGAAGTACCGGCTTTCCGCAAAAAACCAGTTATGGAAACAATAGAGAAAACCCCGGCCCTTACCCAACGTCCGGTGGTGGTATTTGGCCCGGTTTGGTCGGATAACGGGAAAAATGCGGTGGTAGTGCTGCGGGCGCAAGACAACAAAGACCGCTGGATTATGGCTTTCAACCCCGCTGACAGCAGCCTGAAACCGGTATACCGGCAACACGATGATGCCTGGATTGGCGGACCCGGAATTGGCTACGGCGCCAGTGATATTGGCTGGATGCCCAATAACGAACAGGTGTATTTCCAGTCCGAAGAAAGCGGTTTTTCCCATATCTATACCGCTCATGTTAATACGGGGGCCAAGAAAGCTTTAACCTCCGGTAAATTCGAAATATCCAATCTCCAGCTATCCCGCGATAAAAAGAGTTGGTACTTTAACGCCAATAAAATCCATCCCGGTGACGTACAATTTTACCGTATGCCACTGTTGGGGGGCGAAATGGTACAACTTACTTCTGGCACTGGCTACCAGGAGGTAACGCTTTCCCCGGATGAAAAAAATCTGGCTATCCGGTATTCTACTGCCAACAAACCCTGGGAATTGTACCTCATGCCCAACCATAAAGGGGCCAAAGCAAAACAAATTACCCATTCTTTAAAGAAAGAATTTCAGCAGTATAAATGGCGCGAGCCCGAAGTAATTTCTTTTAAAGCTACCGATGGCACCGACGTATATGCCCGTCTTTATCGTCCGGCTCCAGCAACTACGCCGGGACCAGCGGTCATATTTGTACACGGCGCCGGTTATTTACAGAATGCGCACAAATGGTGGAGCCAGTATTTCCGGGAGTATATGTTTCATAATTTTTTAGTAGATAATGGTTATACGGTTTTGGATATTGATTACCGGGGTAGTGCGGGTTACGGCCGCGAGGTGCGCACCGGTATTTACCAGCACATGGGTGGCAAAGACTTAAGCGACCACGTGGACGGCGCTAAAATATTAACCGAAAAATATGGCGTAGACCCGAAAAGAATTGGCATATATGGTGGCTCTTACGGTGGGTTTATTACCTTAATGGCCATGTTTACCCAGCCCGAGGTATTTGCTGCCGGAGGGGCTTTACGTTCGGTTACCGACTGGGCGCATTATAACCATGGTTATACTTCCAATATTCTGAATGAGCCCTACACCGATAGCTTGGCCTATGTACGCAGTTCTCCAATTTATTTTGCCGAAGGTTTAAAAGGTGCCTTGCTGATGTGCCACGGCATGGTAGATACCAACGTGCATTTCCAGGATATTGTGCGGCTTACCCAACGCTTGATCGAGTTGAAAAAAGAGAACTGGGAATTAGCGGTGTACCCGGTAGAAAATCATGGCTTTGAGGAGCCGAGCAGTTGGACTGATGAATACAAAAGAATATTTAAATTATTTGAACAGAACCTGAAAAAAGGCTTAACTAATTAAAGCAATAAGCTTATTGCTTTAATTAGTTAAGCCTTTAGAAGCCTGGCTTTTACCTGAAATTAACTGCAGATTAAACGCCAGGATTTTATATTACCAAGCAGTTAAACAATAAAATAAGTAACCAACCGGATAAGTAGATTAAACCACGATAGTTACAGCTAACCGCTAACCGCTCTAAAACGTATAAGCCATTGCTACCCCTTTGCCCACTATTGGATCGTAAGTTGGGGTAACGGAGAAACCCGACAAGTTGGTCTTTTTATGCAGCTGCGGTACCAGAATACCAACCGTTGTGCCTACGGCATAACCTGTAATAACATCACTTAAAAAGTGCTTTCCAGCTCTGATACGCAAGTAGCCTACAAATGCCGGAACTGCCGCTGCTGCTCCCCACACAAATGGCCGCGCCGGTGAGTCCGGGTTAAAATCATTAAATACTTTGGCAAAAAAGAAGGTAGCCGAAGAAGTGGCCGCCACGTGACCGGCAAAAAAAGCATTACGGGCGTTTTTACTTCTCCGCTGATCGGGTGGGGTATCTAAGCCGTAGGCCAAAGGCCGGTAGCGGTTTACTAAGCCGGCTGTCATGGCAAATAAGGTACCGGTTACCGCCATGGTTTCACCGTAAAGAAGAAATACTTGGGGTGCATTCTGATACACGCCATTGTCTAAAAGTAAAGCTAAAGGTGCTACAAAAGAGCCGTAAAAAGGTATGTCACTCAGGTTCCTGGCCGATTCACTGTTATATCCCGCAGAAAACCGGTCAAAGCTATTTACATCAGTCTTATTTAAACTATTCACTTCCGCCGGAGATAAGCTTTTCTTCTGACTAATAAAATAAACGCCTAAACCACTTAAACCAACTCCGGCCACAGTTATGGGTAAATCTACTTTTAAATTGGTTTTGTAAGGTGATTCTTCCTGGGCTTTTACATTAAAGGTAAGCGTGGTGATAGATAATAATAGCAGTAAGTACTTTTTCATGTTGTATTAATTACTTCCTAAATTTTCGTAGTTTGAAACGCTAAAAAGAGGCAAAAGTTTCTGTTTTAAATTTTCGCATAAAGAGGATTAAGCTTATGATGTAATATATTACCGGCAATAGCGCTATCTTTGCCATCTTATTTTTCATCCATGACAACATCATCCCTTTCTAAAGCGGAAGCCATTATACTTTACCTTACTTTTGGTTTATTGTTTTTTGGAATCGTGATGTCGCGCCTCGACTTATTTTGGTTTGAATTCACCTATGTAATAGAAGATGGGTTTATTGAGTGGATGACGGTTTTGCCCTTACTTTTAATGGCGGCAATCAGCATAAGTCGTCTTATAAAGCTAGCTCCGTATCGTAATTCCTGGTTTGTACTTTCAATGCTGCTGTTTATTGGGTTCTGTATCTTTGCAGCCGGGGAAGAGTTGAGTTGGGGGCAACGTTTATTTAATTGGAAAAGCACCGAATTCTTTAAAGAAAACAATGCGCAAAAAGAGACCAACTTCCATAATCTGATTGTAGCGGGCAAGAGCATTAACCTGATTGTTTTTTCGCGGCTTATGATTTTATTTATGGTTTTCTATTTGCTGGTGTTACCCATATTATACCATCGCAATTTAAAAATCCGCAGAATAGCGGCTAAGTTTGCTATCCCTATTCCCAGAGTTTACCAAATTATATCCTTGCTGTTGGTTTTTGTTTTAATTTCTTTATGTCCTTCCCATAAGAGTGCAGAGTTATTGGAGTTTAGCAGTTGCTTTTTGTTTTTAGCAATTATCAGTTTCCCCGAAAACGCTTATATCTTTAAACCTTAGTTTTAACCCGTTAATTAAGTTTTTACATTGCTCTAAATGTTTTAGCTTTGCAGCATTCTTAGTAAAACATCCTGCAACTCATATTTAAAAGAATAAAATGCCTTATTTATTTACCTCAGAGTCAGTATCAGAAGGGCACCCGGACAAGGTGGCGGATCAGATATCAGATGCTTTAATTGATAATTTTTTAGCCTGGGATGCCGATTCTAAAGTGGCTTGTGAAACACTGGTGACCACCGGACAGGTAATTTTAGCTGGCGAAGTAAAATCTAAAACGTATTTAGACGTGCAGAGAATTGCCCGAGATGTAATCCGGAAAATCGGATATACTAAATCCGAATATATGTTTGAGGCTAATTCCTGCGGTGTGCTTTCGGCCATTCATGAGCAATCTGCGGATATAAACCAGGGCGTAGACCGGGTAAATAAGCAAGAGCAGGGCGCCGGCGACCAGGGCATGATGTTTGGTTATGCTACCAGTGAAACCGATAATTATATGCCTTTAGCCCTGGATTTAGCCCATAAAATTCTGGTGGAACTGGCAGCCATCCGCCGGGAAAATACCGAAGTCTCTTACTTGCGTCCGGACGCTAAATCGCAGGTAACAATTGAATACAGCGATGATCATCAGCCCATCCGGATTGATTCAATAGTGGTTTCGACCCAGCACGATGACTTTGCCGATGAAGAAGCCATGCAGCAAAAAATTCGGGAAGATATTATTAACGTTTTAATTCCCCGGGTAAAAAGTCAGCTGAAAGCCGAGTTACAACCTTTGTTTACGGACCAAATTAAATACCATATTAACCCTACCGGTAAATTTGTAATTGGCGGTCCGCACGGCGATACCGGTTTAACCGGACGTAAAATTATCGTGGATACCTACGGTGGTAAAGGCGCCCACGGCGGCGGCGCTTTCTCCGGCAAAGATCCTTCTAAAGTAGACCGGTCGGCAGCGTACGCTACCCGGCATATTGCCAAAAACATGGTAGCCGCCGGCGTTGCCGAGGAAATGCTGGTGCAGGTATCGTACGCTATTGGGGTAAAAGACCCGATGGGAATTTACGTAAACACCAACGGCACGGCTAAAGTATCTTTAAACGACGGTGAAATAGCCCAAAAAATAAGCGAGTTGTTTGATATGACACCATACGGCATTGAAACGCGCTTAAAATTACGTAACCCTATCTATGCGGAAACTGCGGCTTACGGCCACATGGGGCGTAAAAATGAAACAGTAACAAAAGCTTTTGCCGGAGCCAACGGCGAAACCCGCGAAGTGGAAGTAGAATTGTTTACCTGGGAAAAACTGGACTTTGTAGACAAAATTAAAGCTGCTTTTCAGTTATAATTGTAAATCAACCGAATAAAAAAAGCCTGCTTAAAAATTTAAGCAGGCTTTTTTATGTAAATTATTTTAATAAGATTGAAATTTAAAAGAATATAGTAGCAACAAAGCTACCTGTATACCGGTTATTGATGGGTAATTAATTTCTCTTTATACTTTTTGAGTTGCCGGCTCAGTACATCCAGGGCAGCATCCGTAGCGTTTTCGAAAGAAGAAGATTCTTGGTTTGTAAATAGCGTCTGGCCCGGTACAAATAGCTTTACCTCTACAATTTTGTTATTAACGCCATTATTGTTATCCAGGCGCAAGAAAACTTCACCATCAATAATTTTATCGAAAAATGTATCCAGTTTGTTTAGCTTCTGCTGGATAAAGTCCAGCAAGGTCTGATCGGCATTAAAGTGGATAGAATACATCTGTAGTTTCATAGTTGTTAAATTTAAGGTTAAACGTACTTAAGCTTTGGGATGCGCTTTATCAAAAATAGATTTCAGCTTCTCAATAGAATTGTGCGTGTATACCTGGGTAGCTGCTAAACTGGTATGACCCAGCAAATCTTTTATGGCATTAAGATCGGCTCCTTTGTTTAATAAATGCGTGGCAAAAGAATGGCGCAGCACGTGGGGGCTGGCCTTTTCCGATGTCGTTACCAGGCTAATATATTTCTTTACAATTCTATACACTAACTTCGGATAAAGCGAATGCGCTTTGTTAGTAACGAGCAGTTTCTGGGTATGGTTATCCGGAAATTCAACTTTTTTCTTTTGCAGGTACGCCAGCAACGTCGTAAATAAGGTATCGTTTATAGGAATAATACGTTCTTTATTGCCCTTACCCGTTACTTTCACGGTTCGGGCAAACATATTAATGTCTTCCTCGGCTACACCAATAAGCTCGGCTAAACGAATGCCGGTACCGTATAAAAACTCCAGGGTCAGTTTATCTCTTATACCTTCAAAGTCGTCGGTAAAGGCAAAAGAATCTAAAAAAGCGTTGAAAGAAGTTTCGGGGATAAAAGAAGGTAACTTCTTGTTGGTTTTGGGCGGTTTAATGCGCAGCGTTGGATTTTTACTAATGCGGTTTTCGCGCAATAAAAATTTATAGTAAGAGCGCAAACAAGCTATTTTCCGGTTTACCGTACGGGCATCTAAGTTTTTCTGCACCAGCGAAACTACCCAGGAGCGAATAATCGGATGGTCGGCTTCCGCCGCGTCGGTTATCTGGTAAGTGGCGGCTAAATATTCGGAAAACTGCCCCAGGTCCGTTTGATAAGAGAGAAGCGTATGCGGACTAAAACGTTTCTCAAATTGCAGGTATTTAAAAAATAATTCCATAAATCAGCGGCGGTGCCTATACATCACAGGCGCTAATTTATGGAATCTTATATAAAAAAAGGAAGAACTAATAATTTTCAGTTACAAAAAGTTGTTGTTTGTACACGGCTCTTTCTCTCTGTCTTTTTTTGCTTACAGATGGTTTCTCGAAAAAGGTACGGGCACGCAATTCTTTTAAAACACCGGTTCTTTCGAATTTCTTTTTGAATCTTTTAAGAGCTCTGTCTACTGACTCGTTATCTTTTACGTTAACAATGATCATGTTTGGTTTTTGCTATAATTTTAAGGATTGCAAATTTACAGATAACAATACTGAAAATCAAAGTAAAAGTTTAAAAATATAAATTATTTTAAGGATTAGAAGTTAAAATAATTTTAATGAGCAAACGGAATTCACATAGTTCCCGACTTGGCATGCACACTTGTTATACAGAGCATTAAATAGAATGATAAAGTTTAACCATCATGTTTTAAGTTCACTGGGCTCGTTATTTTGACCGGGGCAGGTTAGACCAGAACGGGAGGACACAAACTGAATAGTGTTCAACAAGATGAAATAAAGCCGTTAACCTGTCTTATTCTTATAATAACCAGATAGTTAACAATAAAAGATCCGGCCATTCACCCTAATAATCTGCAAATAAATTAAATGCAGGTTTTCATTCTACCTGAATTTGATTTTTTAAAACCAAAAATACATTACGCCGAAAGGTAATTGCTGAATAGGTATTTGACATTAGCTTGCTGTAAATTTGAGTTTTTGCTTGTTTATAAATCTTTGATTATTCTAAAAGTTAAACGAAACAATAGCGTAATTAAAAGCTTACATATTCGTTTATAGACAGAAAGTTATTAATTTTGTTACCCACTTGATTTTGTTTTACTTTGCAGCGTTTAAAATAACTATTTTAAGATTATCCGCATACTTTATTCAACCCAATATTAACTTGTTTTAATGCAAGCACCCTACAAGATTACTCTCCTTCGTCTGATTTTTTTCTTTCTCGCGGTTTCTTTTTGCTCCTGTCGTACTTATAATCAGAACATCATGTTTAAAACTACCGGTAGTTTAAATGTGGATAGGCTGCGGCAGTCTTTAACCAATGTAGAACGTAACTACATTATTCAACCGAACGATTACCTGGATGTGCGTGTTTATACCAACAAAGGTGAACGTATTTTTGATCCGAATGGAGAATTACCTTTTGGTGCGCCCGGCGGCGGTTTAGGTAATGCCGGCGGAGCCCGCTCCGGAGGGGGACAACAATCTTCTTCTAATACCGAATTTCTGGTGCAGTATGACGGTACATTAAAACTGCCGATGGTTAATTATGTAAAAGTTAGCGGATTAACCTTGTTGCAAGCCGATAGTTTATTACAAACCTTGTACTCGGAGTTTTACGTGGAGCCTTTTGTGCGGACTACCGTAACAAATAACCGGGTGTTTGTTTTAGGAGCCGTTGGCGGTCGGGGAGGTAGTGGGGGCCAGGTAATAACCATGTTAAACGATAATATGAATATTCTGGAGGTAATTGCCCAGGCTGGTGGCATGTCGGAAAATGCCCGGGTACAAAATATAAAAATCATCCGGGATTATATGAACCACGACCCGATTGTACAAATAGTAGATTTAAGTACCATAGAAGGCCTGCGGCAGGCCAGTTTAAACGTGGAACCCAACGATGTTATTTACATTGAGCCCAACAACCGGATTTTTATTACGGCCTTCCGGGATATTGCGCCAGTGGTAACAACTATTTTAAGTGTGGCTACTACCATCGTTACTACGATTATACTGGCTAATAATCTTAGGTAATTCTTTAAATAGTATATTAAGTATTCATTATAAAATTAATGGCAAAAGATAGCTTCGCCGAACTTGATGAACTGAACAGCAGAGTTGATGGCCAGGAGCCCGAAGACGAAGGTGGCGGTGAAATAGATTTTATTACACTTTATGTTGTAACCCGCAAAAGCCTGATCTGGATTGTGCTGCTCATTCTGCTGGGTTTAGGTGCTTCTTATTTGTTTCTGCGGTATACCAAGCCGGTATATCGGTCTTCTTCTACTTTAAAAATAGATGAACAGTCGCAGGCTGGGGCTTTAGGTTTAGGCGGACCTTTGGGCGATGCGGCCGGTAGTCAAAATATGGTGTCACTCTCGGGAGAAGTAGAACTCATCAATTCCGACATAATTTACCGTGACCTGAAGGAAAACCTGAACCTTAAGGTAAATTATTATGCCATGGGCAATGTGTTAAACGAAGAACTTTATAACAATTCACCTTTTGAAGCTAAGTATGAAATTCAAGACGGAAGCTTTTATGATAAAGAGTTTAAAGTAGATTTTATCGATCTGAATACGTTCAGGCTTACTTATTTAATCGGTCAGGAGGAAATTGCGGGCGAATACAAACTAGGAGAGCCTATTACTAAAAAAGAATTTACCTTGGTTCTTGACCGGACGCCTTCTTTTAGTCCGCTTGTTTTAGATCAGAAATACCATTTTATAATTAACAGTGATGGCGCTTTAAATAACTATTTCCGGACTAACCTGGCCGTAGAAATTATCAACCCGAGTGCCAATACCATTAGTATTTCTTTTACGGATTTTAACCCCCGTAAAGCCCAGGATATCATAAACCGGGTAGACTCGGCTTACCTGGTGCAGAAATTATTTAAAAAAAACCAGGCTACCCAGCAGCAATTAAAATTTCTGGATGAGCAAATACAAGCTACCAGAGATGATGTAACCCGGTACGAAAAAGCCATGCAGGACTTTGCCGTTCAGAATAAAACGTACGATGTAAGAGGTGAGATAGGGAAAAACATAGCCCAATTAGAAGAATTACACAAAGAACGTTTGGAACTAGGCTTGCAAATTTCGCTTTTAAACGATGTGTTGAATTTAATTTCGCGCGATAGCGATTTAGAGCAAATTATTCCTTCGCTGAAACAAATAGAAGATGCGGAGTTATCTACCAAAGTAGCCGAGTTAAGCGATTTATTGCGCAACTATAAAATACTGCTTTTATCTTATAAAAAGACTACCCAAACTGTAAAGATAAGAGAAGAAGAAATTAGGCTTACCAAAGAAGCTGTAACCAAATTACTCCGGCAAAACATCGATCTGCTGGAAAGTCAGGCTACTACCTTAACCCGGAATATCAGCACCGTAGAAGGGGAGTTAAAGCAAATGCCGGCCCGCGAAACGGAATGGGCTCGTTTGCAGCGTCCCTTCGAAATGTACGACCGCAGTTACCGGGAATTAATTAATAAAAGGCTGGATTTTAACATTGCCAAGGCCGGTACAACCGCCGATTTCCAGATATTGCAACCCGCCAGTCTGCCTGCTGCTCCTATTAAACCGGACAAATTAATGGTGTATGCTATTGGTTTAGCTACCGGTTTGTTTTTAGGTGTTGGTTTAATTGCGGCCCGTTATTTCATGCACAATACCATTACCAATCTGGGCGAAGTAGAGCGCAATACCCGCGCGCCGGTTTTGGGAGTGGTGCCCCGCTATTCAAAAGAAAAATTATTGGTTTCTAAACTTATTGTTGATAAAAACCCGAAATCAGCTATCAGCGAATCGCTGCGGTCTATCCGGACGAACCTGGATTTTATCAGCTCGGTAAAAAAGAAACGGCTTATTTCCATTACTTCCACGGTGAGTGGCGAAGGGAAGACCTTTGTGGCCGTTAACCTGGGTGGTATTATTGCGCTTTCCGAGCAAAAAGTAATTATTCTGGATTTAGACTTACGGCGGCCAAAAGTAAATATTGCCTTTGATGCGGAAAACAACATTGGGATAAGTACTATTCTGATTGAAAAACATACCGTGCAGGAATGTATTCAGCATTCAGCCATCGAAAACCTGGATTTTATTGCCGCTGGCCCTACTCCTCCTAATCCTTCCGAACTGATTCTAAATCCTAAATTTGACGAAATGTTAGAAGAACTGCGTCAAATATACGATGTGATAATTATCGATACGCCGCCCATTGGTATTGTTACCGATGGAATCTTGGTAATGCGCAAAGCTGATATTCCAATTTATATTGTACGGGCCGATTACTCAAAAAAAGAGTTTCTGAAAAATATAAATAAGGTAATTAAAACAAACAAATTTAATAAGCTAACAGTCGTTCTAAACGATGCCAAGGCAGTAGGCGGCTATGGTTACGGTTATGGCTATGGTTACGGCTATGGTTATAGCAATGCCTATTACGATGTAGAAACCAGTACTGGTTTATTGAGCCGTCTCAAAAGAAACTTAACTTAATGTTGTCCGGTATCCGTCATATTTTCCGGAAGGCTGATCCTTTTCCTTATGCCCGCTTGGGAGTAGATATGCATTCGCACGTTTTGCCCGGGTTAGATGATGGGACTGATACCTTGGAGCAGGCTTTGAGTATGGTGGCTGATTTAATGCAAAAGGGCTATCGGAAATTAATCCTGACGCCGCACATAATGGGCGATTTTTTCAAAAACACGCCGGCTGGTATTTATGAGAAATTAAACTTGTTAAAAGCGGCGGTACAGGCGAAAAGCTGGAATATTGAACTGGAGTGTGCCGCGGAGTATTATTTAGACGAGTGGTTTCTGCAGAAAATTGCGTCTGACCAACCTTTGTTAACTTTCGGTGATAAGTACTTGCTTTTTGAGACTTCTTATATTAATGAGCCCCTGCATTTTAAAGAAGCAGTGTTTAAATTAAAGGCGGCGGGTTATAAGCCGGTGCTGGCCCACCCGGAAAGGTATACTTATTTGTACGGGCGTTTTAACGAGTTAGAAAATATGTTTGCCGCTGGTATGCTGTTTCAGATTAACCTTAATTCTTTAGCGGGTTATTATTCCGAAGCTGCCAAACAGGTCGCCGAAAAGTTAGTTGATCAGGAGATGGTACACTTTGTTGGTACAGATGCGCACCATGCCCGGCATTTACATTTCCTGACAAAAACTTCCGGGATGCCTTATTTTAAAAAGGTATTAGCATTACCTTTACTTAATTATGAACTATAATTATTCTTTTTTCGGTAAATGGTATTTGTAACTGGCGGCACCGGCCTGATTGGGAATTTTCTGATCCACTATTTGCTAAAAAAAGGAGTTGCTATTAAAGCTTTATACCGGCAGGATATTCCGGTTTGGTTCCGGGAAAACGACCAAATAGAATGGATTAAAGGTGATATTTTAGATGCTACCTTGCTACGGGAAATTATCCGGGAAGTTAATATAGTTTACCATTGTGCCGGCTTGGTGTCTTATGCGCCGCAGGATGCCGAGATATTAAAAGAGATAAATATTGATGGCACCGCCAACGTGGTAAATGCTTGCCTGGCTAATGCGCAGGTTTTTCTTTGCCATGTCAGTTCTATTGCTGCTATTGGCACTATAAAAGGACACCAGCCGTTAACCGAAGAAGTTAAGTGGGATGCGGCGGCCGGACATTCTTTGTATGCCAGTTCTAAATATTTGGGGGAGTTAGAAGTTTGGCGCGGTATAGCCGAAGGATTAAAAGCGGTAATTGTAAATCCGTCGGTGGTATTGGGGCCCGCCGCTAACTGGAACCGCAGCAGTACCCAGTTGTTTAAATATGTAGCGGACGAACACTCTTTTTATACCAAAGGAAGTGCTAATTTTGTAGATGTACGGGATGTAGTAGAAGTTATGGTTTGTTTAACGGAGCAGCCCGATACGGCCGGACAAAGGTATATTGTAAATGCCGCCTGCCTGACCTACAAAGATTTTTTTGCGCAGGTGGCCAATTGCCTGCATAAAAAAGCACCTTCCTGGAAGTTGCCCAACTTGTTGACCGAAATCTTATGGCGGTTAGAACATCTTCGGGCTTTTATAACCCGTAAACGACCTTTAATAACCAAAGACACGGCACGTACCGCAAAAAGACAATATGTTTACAGCAACGAAAAAATAAAGAAAGTTTTAAACCTAACTTTCCGGCCTTTACCCGAAACCATTGCCTGGTGTTGCCAGGAAGTAGTAAAACAACAGCGCTTACAAGAAACCGTAAGCAGCTAATTTGTCTTTAATAATAACACGAACTGTGTTTTTTTACAGAAAAGGAGAAACCTCTGAGATGGATGAACATTTTGAAGATAGCAACGAGGAGTTGAATATAGTTGCCAAATTTGAAAATATGGTTAAAACAAACGAAACCGTATTTTTCGATTTATCGGATTTTGAATTATTGATTGATCATTATACCAGTAATTTAAATTATGCCAAAGCCCTGGAAGCTTGCAACGCGGCCTTAGCGCAGTATCCGTTTTCTACGGAGTTACAAATAGATAAATCTCAGATATTGGCTATGTCGGGTAATTTTAACGAAGCCCTGCAGCTTATTGAAGAAGTAGCTTTAGTCGATCCGGAAAATGCCGATATTTCGGTTACCCGGGGCGTTATTTATACCCAAAAAGGAGAGTACGGCACCGCCATTGATTATTTTAAGAAAGCCGCCGAAGGCACTACCGACCGCGATGATATTTATTTTAATATCGGCCTGACGTATCAAAGCTGGGGAAAATTTAAATTGGCCGCTAAATACTACAAACAGTGCCTGCAAATTAATCTGGAAAACGAAATGGCCATGCACGAATTGTTGTATTGCCTGGATATTACAGGCGGCTTAGAAGGCAGCGTTTCTTTTTTTCAGGAATTCATCGATAAAGATCCGTACTCCCATATTGCCTGGTATAACTTGGGCTTGGTGCAATTCCGGCTAGGCAACTACGATAAAGCTTTAAATGCTTTTGAGTACGCTTCTATTATTAAATCAGATTACGCCAATGCTTATATTCAATTAGCCAACACCTACGTGCAGCTAAGCGAATTTTCGAAGGCCATAGAAGCATTTAACACGGCTGTAGAACTGGATGCGCCATCGGCGGAAATATACTGTAACATTGGCGAATGTTTTGAAAAGTTAAGCCGCTGGGACGAAGCCCGGAAATATTATCAGAAAGCCATCGATCTGGACCCCGAAATGGATGAGGCTTGGTTTGGCATTGGGGTTATTTTAAATGCCCAAAATAAATGGTTCGAAGCCGTTCATTTTTTCCGCAAAGCCGCTAACCTTTACCCCGACAGTTCCGATTACTGGCTCGCCCTGGCCGTGGCCGAATACAATGTAGGTAATATTGTATCGAGTACGGAATGCTACGAAAAAGCAAGTGAACTGGCACCCACCAATAAAGATGTCTGGTTAAACTGGTCCATAATCTTGTACGAGCAAGGCAACTACGACGGCGCTATTGAACTGATGGAAAATGCGATAGAGGTGCAGCCCGATGAAGCCGAACTGCATTATCGGATGTGTGCGTACATGCTTTCGGCAGGAAAATATAAACAAGCATATAATTATCTGGAAAATGCATTAATTTTGGACTTCGATAAGCATTACCTGCTGTTTGAGTATTTTCCTGAACTGGAGTCCCAAAAGGCCCTGGCCCGGCTAATAGATCAGTACCGCAAGTAAAATAAGGTAGTAGTGCTACTACCCGCCATGACTTAAAATACAGGTCTGGTAACCTGAAGTAATGTATAATACTTAAAAATTAATGAATTACACCCTAACGCAATTACCCGAAAGAGATGCCAAACCGCGTGAAAAAGGTTATACCATGGCCATGGATAAAGGCCTGAGCATCCGGGAAGTAGAAGATTTTATTGAAGTAGCCGGCGAGTATGTAGATATAGTGAAGTTGGGGTGGTCTACCTCGTATGTAGTGCCTAATTTACAGGGTAAATTAGATGCTTATAAAGCGGCCGGTATTCCGGTATATTTTGGCGGGACTTTATTTGAAGCTTTCATTATCCGGAACCAATTTGCAGAATACCGCCGGCTGCTGGATAAATACGATTTGCAATACGCCGAAGTATCAGATGGTTCTATTGAGTTGAACCACGACGAGAAGTGTGATTACATCCGGACACTTACCTCTCAGGTCACGGTTTTATCCGAAGTAGGATCTAAAGACGATACCAAAATTATTCCGCCTTATAAATGGATAGGCCTGATGCAAGCCGAGCTGGATGCTGGTGCCTGGAAGGTAATCGGGGAAGCGCGGGAAGGAGGAAACGTAGGTTTATTTCGTTCCACGGGAGAGGTAAGAAGTGGTTTGGTGGAAGAAATCTTAACTAAAATTCCTTTCGAGAAAATAATTTGGGAAGCGCCGCAGAAAGAACAGCAGGTTTGGTTTGTGAAGTTGCTGGGTGCTAATGTAAATCTGGGTAATATTTCGCCCCGGGAAGTGGTGCCACTCGAGACCATCCGGTTGGGCTTACGGGGCGATACTTTTATGCATTTCATCAACCAGGATACCGTTAAATAAGCAGAAATTTATTCTCAACCTGTTTGGTAAAGATAGGTTGATATCTTTTAGTTATATAAATCAGTACCTTATTTTAAGCGGCCGTAATGGAAATACTGCATAGTTTTGTCGACTTTTTTCTTCATCTGGATGTTCATCTTTCCGAAATTATTCGGGATTACGGGGTTTGGGCTTACCTGATCTTGTTCCTGATTATATTTGTGGAAACCGGTTTGGTAGTAATGCCTTTTTTGCCCGGCGATTCCTTGCTTTTTGCTGCCGGTGCTTTTGCTGCGCCTCAACTAACCAATGGCGTCACCACGCCTGGGCCTTTCAATATTTTCTACCTAATCGGCCTTTTGTTTGTTGCCGCTTTTTTAGGCGATACTTTAAACTATTACATCGGTGATTATTTCGGTCCCAAGGTATTTCGCCGGGATTATCGCTTTCTTAAAAAAGAACATCTCCTGAAAACCCAGGGCTTTTACGAAAAGCACGGCGCTAAAACTATTATTTTTGCGCGGTTTATTCCTATTATCCGCACTTTTGCCCCGTTTATTGCGGGGGTGGGTACCATGAAGTACAGTAAATTTATTGCTTATAATTTTATAGGTGGTTTTTTATGGGTAGCGCTTTTTGTAGGAGCCGGTTATTTTTTCGGTAATATCCCGGCGGTAAAGAAGAACTTTACCTTAGCTATTTTTGCTATTATTTTTATCTCGCTGGTACCGCCCCTAATCGAAGTAGTAAAGCATAAATTAAGTTCTAGCCGGAATAGCTAATTGCTTTATTCTTAAATATATTCCGATTTTTAGAGCTAACCCCCAATCCGGATAATATGAATGAATACGCCCTAATTGGTTATCCGCTCACACATTCTTTTTCAGAAAAGTATTTTACCGACAAGTTTGCTGCCGAGCATATTCCGGATAGTGTTTACAAACTTTACGAATTACCGGATATTGCTGCGTTGCCGGCTCTCCTAAAAGCATATCCGCATTTAAAAGGGCTAAACGTAACCATTCCTTATAAAGAAAGTATTATCCCATTTTTAGACGAACTGGACGAAGCCGCGGCACAGATTGGCGCGGTTAACGTAATAAAATTTATCCAGGGTAAAACCAAAGGTTTTAATTCCGATTACCCGGGGTTTATGCAATCTTTGCAAATTTTTTATCCGGATTATAGTCAAGCTCAGGCTTTAGTTTTTGGCGCTGGCGGTGCAGCCAAAGCCGTTTTCGCCGCTTTAAACCATTTAAATATCCCTTATCAGGTAGTTACCCGCCATCGGCAGCCGGGGCAATTGCATTACGAAGATATTACCCCGGCGCTGATCAAATCTAATTCGTTACTCATCAATACCACGCCTTTAGGTACTTATCCGCACTTAGAAACCTGTGTGCCTATTCCGTACGAAGCCATTACGGAACACCATTATTTATACGATCTGGTATATAACCCGGCGGAAACGCTTTTCTTAAAGTTAGGGCGGGAAGCTGGTGCCAAGACTAAAAATGGCTACGAAATGCTTTGCCGGCAAGCCGAAGTAGCCTGGCAAATCTGGAATTTCTAATTAATTACCATTCCTAACAAATAGCAGCAACTTGTTTTAATTCCTTTAGCAAACACAAACAAGTTTACTTCCTTCGGAAAGCCATAATGGGATAAGCCTTATACTTTATGTCCTGCTTGGTATAAGTGCACAAAACCTTATATATAAACACTAAAATAATTTCAAGTCTTAAGCGCCGGTTGCAGCTGTAATTGTTATATTTAACAGCTATTTAAATTTATTTTTTAGCACATGCAACCTTTATGGCCCAAGATGGATCATCTCATTAAAGCGCCATGATTATATAACCAGTATACTTGAGACTCTTTAAAAACAGCGTCACACCAGAACAGGAAATGGTGCAGGGATGCATCGCCGGAAAACGGCTGATGCAGAAAAAGCTGTACGACCTGTATGCTAAAAAAATGATGGCCGTTTGCCTGCGCTATACCCGTACCAGTTTCGAGGCGGAAGATATAATGCAGGAAGCTTTTGTTAAGGTTTTTGAACATATACAAACATTTAAAGGAGAATGCCCGCTTGAATTCTGGATTCGTCGGATAATGGTAAATACCGCCCTGAAACATCACCGCAAAATGATGCATGTGAGTTCCTCGGCCGAAACCGATAAAATCGAAAATATACCGGAAGAAGAATTTATTTTTTCGGGTTATGCTTACGAAGAATTATTAGCCATGATCCAGAGCCTGGCACCCCGCTACCAACTCATTTTTAACTTATACGCCATTGAGGGTTATGCACACAAGGAAATAGCGGCTATGCTCGAGATATCCGAAGGAACCTCTAAATCGCAATACTCACGTGCGCGGGCAATATTAAAAAGCATGCTGGAGCGACAAGAAGAAAAATACAATGAACGAGTTATCAGATAAAAACCGGCCCAAAAAACTGGAAGAAATTTTCCGGATTAACCTGGAAGAGGCCGAAATGGCTCCTTCAGATAATCTATGGAACCGAATTGAACATGATTTAGATCGGCAGGAGAAAAAATACTACCAAAAACAAATGGTTTGGTTTCAGCGCCTGGCAGCCGCTTGTGTGTTGTTACTCGTATTTGCCGGCGGTTATGTATTGTACGACCACCAGTTTGAACACGAACAAACAATAGCTACTGCTAATCCGATAGAGAAACCAAACCGTAATAAAAACAAATTAGCGGTTACTTCTCAACCTCAACCAGGCAAGGCCGAAGAAAATACCTCTGCTCCCCTTGTTACTGAGGAAAAGTTACGGACAAAAGCTGCAGAGCAGATTACCAATGAACAAAAGTTAGCCGGACGTAAAAAGAATAACATTATTTCTGATTACCAGGCCAAGCAAATCCAAAATGGAGGAAAGCAGCTAAGTCAGGAGTCAATAAAACCGGAAATGCCCTATTTAGCAGCCGAAAATATAGCCACTCAGTATCCTACAGAAGCTGCAGCTGCTACTAAGGAGGGAGAAATTCTTACCCAACCTGGTTTCGTTTGGAATAGCAATGAGGAAAATACCATGCAGGTTGAAGCGAAACAAGCTAACGCTTTACTAGAATCAGAAACTTTGCCCATGCTGGCTCTAACTAACCTGGTAAATGCGACCGATTCATCTAAACTGAATGTGCCGGTTACCCTTGCCACTATACCGCAGCCCGTTATGTATGCTACAACTACAATAGAGCCCCAAAAACAAAAAGCTTCCCGCTGGTCTTTTTCCAGTAAATACGCGCCGCACTATTTCAATCAGCATATAAGCTTGGGCCAGCAAAATACCGGGTCCACATCACCTACCTTCAATAATTCCTTAGTAGGTTCAAATGCTAATGCTTCTAATATCGATCAGGCTTTAAATGAATATGACAATAATATTCAATCTGATTATTCATTTAACACCGAAGGAATAGCTACTTATAAACTAAACCAAAACTGGGCTTTAGAATCGGGCCTGGCTTATACCCAAAATATTGCCAGCACCCAAGCTTCTTATATATTCAGCAATTCGCAAGTCTCAGCCCGCTATGCACAGGAATCGTTTGCGGCGAATGACGTAAGTGAGATGGGTAAAAACGCTAGCCTGGCTGGTGTGCCGGCTACTGCTTTAGTAGCTGCTTTATCGGGGGCAGCCAATGCAAATGCCAGCGGTATTGTCAAAACGCAACCTTTCTCAACCGAGTATCGCTACCGGCTGATAGGCATTCCGGTGAAAATAAATTACCAGACAAATCGTAATAAGTCTTTTTATTATGCTTCAGTAGGATTCTTAACCAATTTATTGGTGCAGGCGCATATTTTATCCGATTCGCCCCGTGTACCTGATCTTAAATATGCCCCCAACGCCGATTCTCCTTTTCGGAACTGGCAAATGGCGGCTGTAGCTTCGGTGGGCAAAGGCTTTTGGGTTTCTAAAAACTTTAGTTTTAAGGCTGGTTTAGAAGCCTCTCAATATTTAAATACCTTGGCCGATAACCCGCTTTATTTAGCAGGACAGCATCGAAAACCCTACACCATTGGTATAGCAGTAAGCTCTACTTATACGGTTAGTAAATAGCCGGCACAAGTATCCGGATATTACATAATGAAACAAATATCTTATAAACTTAAAGTTGCTTCTAAGTACTAATTTAAATTTAACCGACAGTTTTCATGATATAAATAATTGATTTTTAGTTAATAACTAATCGTTAATTGCTAACATCTACTTAAAACCTACTTAAAGAATATTAAAAGTTTACTGTTTTTATAAATGTATTACTAAGCCTGCTCCAGATTGGGGTAGGTTTTTTTATTTCTGTTGAATCCAGTTTAAAGTATCGGCTACAAACAGCTATTATGCGGGTTATATGTAAATAAAGTGAGGTAATAGCAACTTGCAGCCGTTCTATTTTGTTATTTATTATCTTTACGTTATCTATTAATACGGAATGGATTTTCAATTAACATCAGAATTTAAACCAATGGGCGACCAGCCCAAAGCCATTGCCCAATTAGTGGAAGGGGTGAACAATGGGGAGCCGGCGCAAGTATTACTGGGAGCTACGGGTACCGGTAAAACCTTTACCGTGGCCAACTTAATTCAGGAAGTAAAAAAACCTACGCTGGTACTTTGCCATAACAAAACGCTGGCGGCACAATTATACGGAGAGTTCAAACAGTTCTTCCCGCATAATGCCGTCGAATACTTTATTTCTTATTACGATTATTATCAACCCGAAGCTT